>Ga0255057_10000199_pt1 | contig 33703 bp, 34 predicted proteins | sample Cases_109_6_MG_FD_189022 | JGI IMG/M metagenome (GOLD analysis project Ga0255057, IMG submission 189022) | Seawater microbial communities from Amundsen Gulf, Northwest Territories, Canada - Cases_109_6 | ecosystem: Environmental > Aquatic > Marine > Gulf | place: Canada: Northwest Territories... | reverse complement strand
GATCACAGGTAGCGCATAACCGGCAATATGGGCGGCCCGCCCCCTGAACCGGGGTAGCGCATATGTGCCGATATGGGCGGGTGGAGCCGAGCGTTCGCGGGGGTCCTTCACCGTTCGGGTTGAATACCTTTGGAGCATCCTGAGCGACGGAGCGGTATCGAGCGGATTGAGTGATTCGGTGGGACTGTCGCAAATGCGTCAGTCCGAGGTCCCCGCTGAGAAGATCCGACGTTGCCACCTTTGACTTGTGAAAGACCGGAGGAGGAACCATGTTGGATCGTCGCTTGCTGGGAGCCACCTTGGCACTGGTGTTAGTCGCCGCGGCGTGCACCGGAGGTGATGGGAGCGCCACTGACGATCTCCTCCCGTATTTCGAGCAAGTGGAGCAGATCACCGTCGATCATGATGAGACCACTCAGGGCCTCCCCGGGACCACAGACATCGAATCGGCCCGCGCCTTCTTCTCCACGCTGAACCCAGCCTCCGAGATTGCCCTTGGCGAACTCTCAACTCTTGTACCACCCGAAGCAGCGCAAGAACCACACGACCGGCTGATCGAACTCGAAGGTCAACTTCTGGCCCTGAACCAACGGATCGCTGAGCGGCTGGACAGCATCGACACCGCCGAAGAGTTCGCTGCGCTCGCATCGGACGCTGAGTTGGGGGTACAGCCTCAGAATGCACTGGGAGCAGAGGTAGAGGCGGCGTGCGATGAGCTGCAAGCCGTGGCGGATAGCGCGGCCATCGACGTATCCCTCCGCTGCGACATTTAGGCCCCGACAAGGTCTCGCCCGCTGACGCCACCAAGCCGATCGTGCACGAACGCCGATCATCTGACCACGCCAGACAGCTAGCGCATATGTGCCGATATGGGCGGGTCATGGTGGAGACAAGCGTGCTGGCGATTGATCTAAGTCTCGCTGCAGTCGGTATTGAGCGTGTCTCCGACCGTTATCACATAGGCTCCCCATGCGGCAGCAAACTGGTCGAAGGCTTGGGCCATGGTCCCATCATCAGGGATGGAGTCGACGGCATCCCGGAAGTCAGCTCTGGCCGCATTGATCTCACGGGTAGCCGCCTCGTCCAGGTCCTGGGCAGAAGAAGCAACATCCTCGTAGGCATCAGCGACATCGCTGGCGTAACTCTTCACATCGTCAACACTCGTAGTCGGCTCGATGTTCGGTTCGCCCGTGATACCACCCATCGTCTCAAACAGCGTGGAGAGATCGTCACAGAACGCAGCCTGTGCTTCCTCCGCGCTCGGTGAACTACTACAGGCGCTGACAACCAATGTGGCTATGAACACAACCGCCCCGAGACGCTTCATGGCTGCTCCTGTACGCATCGTGTCCGCCATCAGCTAGCGGGTCGTCGAGAGACAGTACTCACGCAGGACTTAGGGCACCCGATATGACCGGCAACGTGGACAGTCCGTCCCGTGCCAGCTAGCGCATAACCGGCAATATGCGCTCCCTCCTCGACTCTCTCAGCTAGCGCATATGTGCCGATATGGGCGGGTGCCGACCGGTGAGTCGGGGTAGGGTTGAAGGGGCGGCTCCACCAGGGCCGTGCGCCAAAGAAAGCATCACCAATGGACAAGAGCATGATCAAAGGCACCGTGGGTATCGTTGCCATAGTTCTCCTAGGTGCGTTCCTGATTGCTGTTGGTGTGCCGTCCCCTGTGGTAATCGTTGTGTCGGTAGCTGGATTGTTTGGCGTTTTCTCGTATAGCCGGCCCTCAATACGTCAGGAAGTAGCTACTCCGGTATTGGTGGATGGTGAGTCGCCTTCGGTCGACACGGTCACGACCTTCACCAACGTGGCCTTCTCTGACCGGGAACCCACCTGGAAGGGATGGCCCAAGGAGGTTGGAGTCGTGACCATCACTCCCCAAGCGATCACTCTGGATGGGAAGAAGAAAAGCCTGACGATTGATGCACCATTCATTGCGGACCTTCACGATCAGAAGGCTTGGTGGACAATGGTCAGAGTCAAGGGATCGACGAGCACCGGCGAAGCAGCTACTGCCTATCTCGTCACGAGGGGTGCGCCAAAATTAGCAACCGGCGCCGACGCCAAGGCTATGGCAAGAGAGGCAGCGGACCTCGTCGAAGCCATCAACGTATCGAGCTGTGGTGCATCTGGGGCCGCCCATATCCGGCAATATGCGCTACCTGATCGTCTCATCCGGCGATCCGAAACATCGCACCATCTCAAGCCACCCCGGCCGCGTTCGGCCAAGAAATAGAGGGCGAGCGGTGTCATCGGACCGCAGATCTGATGCGGAATCGAAGAACCCTTGTGCCACAATCGATCTCCCCTAGCACCTTTGTCTGGAGCGCAGCATCTATTGCAAGGACTTGTTGTCGGGCCCCAACTGGAAAGCGCCAGCACACGTCTCATTCCAGCCGCGCGCCTTCTAAGTGCTTGGCCGCCTGGGCAATGTCTCGGGGGCGATGTTCACGGTTTGGGGTGGAGCTTCAGTTCAACTAGAAGCGCGGAGTGATCTGAGCCGGTGAGCCGTTCTACGGTTGTTGCCAAGGGTTGGATACCGGTACCGAAGACATGGTCGATTCGAAGCATGCGAGGCCAACCGGGCCGGAGCCCCCAAGTGGGATCAGGCTTGTTCTGTGAACCGTCCTCCAATGTCAAAACCAGGTCGTCCCATTTCTGGTTGAGTCGCCGATACAACGGCCAGAGTGGAGTGGCGTTCATGTCGCCTGCCACGATGACAGCATCGGCCTGGTCGATCGTGGCAGCCCAGGAAAGCAGCTCGTTGATCTGATCTCGCCTCGCCAGCAAGGATCTCCACCAAGGGAACTCGATCGGATTGAGCATATGAACTCCGGCAACGACGAGGTTGGTAGGCCCGATACTCACCCGGGCCCAACTCCCGGAGCGCCATGGCAGGTCGAGTGGCTCGAACTGTGCATCGAAACGGCTGGCGATCCCCCGCCCCTGATGCACGAGATCGGGTCGGAGGTCATGGTGGTGAGTAAACCTGGAGGCGATCACGTTTGCGGCGTCGGGGCCCATCTCTTGGGTGACAATGAGATCTGGCCGAGCCCGATCAATGACCTCGGCGAGATGTCCTGGGTCGGCTTTGCCGTTGAGCAGATTCGCTGTCATCACCTTGAAAGTCTCAACCATGGTTGAGCCACGTTACTGAGCACCCGATTCGCTGCTTCGAGAATCGCCGATCCAGTTGGCAACCGCCTATCGAACCACGTAGCCGATACCCGTTGGGTCGGGTCTTCTCTAGTCTGATCCGGTGGTCCAGGGCATCCGACTCGGATATCTTTGGTTCGTCCTCGTGGTGGTGACAGCCACGATGTTCGTCCCTGCTCAACGTGTGGAGGCGCAGACACCTGCGTGTCCCGGTCTCGAGGAGCGCTTGGAGACGCAGGGAGGACCCACACTCTCCCCAGCGGCAGCTCCGGGTACACGAGCCAGAGCCTGGCTCGATCGGCACCCCATGCCCATAACAGCCCTGGTCGCCACCGTGCCGAATCCCCCAGCCTCCGTGGTGGATCGATACTTGAACAGCTTCGGAGCCAACGTCGTGCATCTGTGGATGGACGGACCGAGCCAAATCGAGGCGTGGCTTCGGCATCGCAGCGGTACGGGCTTCATGTCGTGGCTCTCGCCTGATGGCACCTCTCTGGCCTGGGACGGCTCCCGGTTTGCGGACACGGGCCAAATGATGGGTGGCCTGAGCCCGTCCACCCAGGGAAGAATCGGATTCCAGATCGGTGACGAACCGCGCTCGACAGACGATTTGAACCGGATCGCCGCCGGCATCGACGCGGTGCGAGCCGCGGACCCCGACGCCCTGCTCTTCACCAACATGACGTACTGGGTACCGAACGTTGCCGGTCTCGTTCAGCAGTACGTGTCGTCGGTCGATGCCGACATCGTCCTCACCGGTGACTACAACTTCGGTCCTGCGCACTACACGGTGCTCGAGACCTTCAGGAACGCCGCACTCGCCATGGGTGTCCCCTACTGGCAGTACCTCAATGCCTACATCGGTCAGGAGACCGACTGCGAATTCACTCACACTCGCTCTGATCTGCTCTGGCAGGCGATGGCCGGACTGACCTACGGCTACACGGGGCACCACTGGTTCCTCTACCAAGCCGCAGCCGTTGGCCATGAGTCGGCAACGAATTGGGGAGGATCGATCCTTCTTCAGCCAGCCGGAGGATGGGCCGCCTCCCCTACCCCCCATCACAGCATCGTCGGCGACGTCAACCGACGTCTGGCCAATCTGGGTAAGGCTGTGACCCAGCTCACTTCGACCGATGTGCGATTCAACACCGCAGACCATTTCCTGAGCGTGCAGCCGATCGACACCCAGCCCTGGTCCTTTGGCGCCGGAGGTGACCCCTATCTGATTGGCGTCAATCCGGCGCCGGGGCAGGCACCTATGGAGATCCTCGTCGGATTCTTCATCGACGAGGTCGGCGAGCGGTACATCATGGTTCAGAATGCACGGCACACCCACTCGACCCAGCCGCCCAACCCTGCTCCGCTACCTGGATCGGACTTGATAGGAAGAATCCACCTGACCTTCGACTTCGGCACAGCCCCCGCGTCCCTGGCCACCGATCACATCCGGATCATGCGGTCGAGCGACGGGGTACGCGACGATCTGACCCTGACCCACCTGGGCGGAAGCCGGCAGCAAGCAGACATCGTCCTCGAAGCCGGCGACGCGCTGCTGCTCAAATACGCCACCCCCAACGACTTCAGACTCGGCCCGGCCAAGGAAGACGTTGGACTCGTCGACCCGACGACGGGCATTTGGTATTTGCGCCGCGGCACCAAGATCACGCCGTTCTACTACGGGGTGCCCGGCGATGAACCCTTCATGGGTGATTGGGATTGTGATGGCATCGATACTCCCGGGCTTTACCGACGCTCGGACGGGTTCGTCTATCTTCGCAACTCGATCACTCAGGGCGTAGCCGACGTCGACTACTTCTTCGGCGTACCGGGCGACGTTCCCGTGGCCGGCGATTTCAACGGTGACGGGTGCGACACCGTATCCATTTACCGGCCGTCCGAAGGAAAGGTCCACATCATCAACCGTCTCGGCTCCGGTGGGATGGGCGCCGGCTTCGCCGACGTTTCGTACTACTTCGGGAAGCCGGGGGACAAGCCGTTCGCAGGCGACTTCGACAACGACGGCATCGACACTATCGGGCTCCATCGCGAGAGCACCGGCCTCGTCTACTTCCGGAACTCCCACACCCCGGGGACGGGCGAGCGCGAATTCCTCTACGGCATACCCGGCGATCGCACGATGGCCGGTGACTGGACCGGAGACGGCACCTCCACACCGGGCCTCTTCCGACCAAGCGAAGCCCGTTTCTACCTACGACACACAAACGCCCAAGGAGCAGCCGACGACGCATTCGACCTCGGCAACGTCGGATCGATCCCCGTAGCCGGGACCTTCGGCTGACTCGTCACACCTTCGTACACTCCAACGCCCGGGTCGCACAGAACCACACAGAATCGGGTCCTGAAGCACCCTGCCCCCGGGTGCGCCTGAGAACCGTCATTCTGTTCCTGCAGTTCGAGCTAGAGCCCGATCTCAGGTAGCGCATAACCGGCAATATGGGCGGGCGAACACGTGTTCGTTTACACTGTGCGCTTATGGGCTACTGGAATTTCGGGTCGGTTGTTCATGATGTTGATCGGGCAGATACGTACCGACAAATCGTCGCCGCTTGGGTTGCCGTGATGCGATGACGGCGCGGTGTTCGTGGTGTGTGTCGCCATTCCGGCAGGCCGCTGAGGAAGCGATCGTCACCGGTGAAGCCGTGATGGCGGTATCTCGTCCTTGCAGCGTTGATGGTGATGGCGAGTGCCGGTAGTGCTTTCGCAGGTGAGGTAACCGGGAAGGCGGCCAGTAACAATCGTCTCATCCATTCCTCCTCAATCGAACGCCCCCACACGAGTGAAGTGGAAGGCACACTGCTCGGTGGACGCATGGATAGGGGCAGGGAGCTACACGCTGCACGCCGCGGCCAAAGCGTATGACGCGTCCGAGGACTTCACCGCGTACGCCGCACGTGTCTCCGCGCCGGGAGCCGATGATCTCTGCCTGTATTGGTACTCGGGAGGCCGCAACTTCGGCGACGGCCTCACCATCGGTGACACGGTAACCAGGCAGTTCTCCGACTGGGGATCGCTGGCCTCGGCAGACTCCCCAGCGGCTGACACGGTGCGATCCTCCGCATCGACTCCCGAAGGGCGTGCAGTCATTGCCAAGGTCGGCTGCTGAACGGCGCGATGATGCCGGGCTAGAGCAGGTCAACCACCGAGGACAGCGCCCGGTCAAGCCAGCCCACGAACACCTTGCCGTGCGGAGCGGTGCCGAAGGGCTCGCGGTGGTGCGCCAGGTGGTGGCCCAGCTCATGGGCCAGGGTGCTTACCGCGGTGAGTGACCCCACCCGAATCTCCCCGTGCTCGGGCCAGGGTCTCCCTTGCTTCTGCTCTTTGGCCGCGGTTGCCTTCTCCCCAATGGCCATCGTGCTGTGCCAGCGTGGTACGAAGGTCACCCCGGTGTGCGGAGAGCGCCGCGGATGGAAAAGGGTTGCCGGCACCGGAACATCGAAGCGGGCACACACCTGGGAGATGATGCGCTGCGAGTCCTCGGCAACCAGCCCGTGATGAGTCCAGGCCACGATGGCCTCCAGGTCGGCGCTGTAGTCGGCAATGCGTTGGTAGTGGGTGAAGCGCTCGGGTACCTCGTCCAGTGGAACGGTGGCCACTACTGGATCCCCGCCAGCAGGTTCTTCAATGCCCTCGGTATCGTTCAACATGATTGGGGCTCCTTGCAGCCTCAGTCAAGCCCCGGCCCTCCAGCGGTGACCGGGGCATCTCGGCTTCTTGGACGCTGCCGGGTGCGCCTGGGTTTCCTGGTTGGCTCGGTCCACATTCGGTCCACATCGGTCCACAATCACGGACGATCAGGGGCTGTTCTGGCCGATGACGGTAACCACCAGAATGGCCTGGCGCGGCAAGGAGATTCGCCGATTCCCCTTGCTGGGAATGGACCGCGAGAATTGCCCCGATCTGTCTCGACACGGCAGAGGTCACTGGTTCAATCCCAGTAGCGCCCACCAGAGGAACCCCTATGTGGCAAGGGTTTCTGACGCTATCTTCTCGGGCCAATTCAGACTCGAGACACGCTCAGGACGCCCACGTCCCTGTGCATACTACGGCCTAGTCGGCGACGCCCCCTGCAGCTCCCGCAGCATCAGGTGGTACCCGGCCGCCCCGGTGAGCTCCTGAAACTCGGAATCGGTGCGGGTATCGGCAACTTCGAACCCCCACGCCTCGAAAGCGTCACGCGCCGGATTGTCCGTCAGCATCTGCAGACCCATGACCCCGTATTCTTCGTTGTTGCTGGCAACCTCGACGGCGTGGTTCATCAATGCGGTGCCGATTCCCTCGCCGCGGTGGTCGGGCGAAACGTGGATCTCTGAGATCTGCAGGCATCCATCGGGATACTCGGTCTGGACCTTCTCAAGCACGGCCAGACGAGGCCCAAGGATCTGCTGGAAGTCCGCCCCATAGACCCGCTGAGCGAACTCGACGATCTCTGGCGTAATCGCCAGGAATGCCTCGCCAAGCTGAATGAGCCCGACGGCTTGGTTGGCATCTGCGACCGTCATGGCCTGCCAGCCACGGGTGCTCTCGATCATGACCCGGCTTAGCTCGAGGGCGTCCTCGAACCTCTCGAGACCGAACAGGCCCATCCCGGCAACGGTCGTTGGCTGGGACTCCTCACCCGCCACGAGGCGGGCGAGTCCATCGATGTCGCCATGCGAAGCTGGCCTGAGTTCCATGAGCGGGCGAGCGTAGCCCCCGTGGTCGACAGGGATGGTTCGCCAGCATGGATGTCGCAACCACCGCATAGGCTGCCGGTATGAAGGAGCCCGCCGGCGATCCGGCGCCTGATGATTGGATCCAGGCGACCATCCCGCAAGTCCCGACCTGCCTCACCTGAACTGACAGTGGTCAAAACCGGGCACCGGCTCGTCGATGTGCTCAGGCGCCGAGCGTAGAGGGATCGTTGATCGTCGGTGGCGCGGTCATCCATTCACTTCTTGGAGTGGCGACTCCAAACGGTCGAGCGCCTCATCGGATCTTCTGCCTGCTGCTCGCAGCGCTGCATGCAGTCAGCGGTATCTCGGCCACGCTGGCCCGGCTGTGACTTGGAACCTCACGAGAACGCCAGGTGAGGCATCGCTTCTGGATCCTTCCGAAGATGAGGATTGAGCTCATCGTCAGCGAGGTTCCGGCTCCGTTCGCATCTCAGATGCGATCGAACCGGTCCCGTCGGGGCGAGCGACTGAGCCGGAATAATCGCCACGACAGCGCAATGACGGCGACGGTTCCGACCACGGCGGAGATGGTGAAGATCGTCGCAGCGAAGTCGGTGACCGGCTCGAGTGCGCTGCCTTCGAGGCCACCGATTCCTGCGGCCAGGGCCGAACCGATCAGCAGACCGGCAATCAGCAGGCCGAGGGTGCCCATCATCGCGATCCCTCGCAATGAGACGACGTGTCGGTCGAGATCGCTGGTGTCGAGTTCAACGGTGAACCCGCCCTTCTTGAGGTTCGTCAGCCACCTGAGCGCCCCCTCTTGGAGCGAGGGCATCTGCTCGACGGCTTCCCTGAGAACGAAACCGGCCTGTCGCTGCAAGGCGTCCTTGATGACGTCGCTGGTGAGCGCTTCGGGGACCTGCTGCTTGAGCGCATCGAACGCGCGCTCCATGAAGTCGGCACCGGTCCAGCTCGGGACGAGCGCACCGGTGATCGCCTCTGCCTGGGCCATGGCCTTCATCGCCAACGTGAGGTGGGAGTCGAATCGGTAGCCGGCTTGCTGCAAGATATCGAGGCCCAGCGGCAGCACCTTCGCCATGATCTCGACTTTTTGCCCCGGGGGAGGATCGAGGTAGGGGGTCAGGCTGCGTTCGAAGTCCTGGTAGTACCGGGCGTCGTTGGTTTCCTTGTATGGAGTCGACAGCGACTTCAGCGTCTGAGCAAGACCGCGAACATCACCACTCTGGACCGTCAACAGCAAGCTCCCCAACTTGAGCCGATGCTGGAACGTCAGCTCGCCCACCATGCCGGTGTCGAGCATGACCATGTCGCCGTTCTCCAGATCGACAAAAACGTTGCCGGGATGAGGATCGCCATGGAAGAACCCATCGATCATCAACATCTTCACCGCGGCGCGCACGACTCGGTCGGCGAGCACCTCCCGATCGAGTCCCACCGCATCGATCGCTGCCGTGTCGGTTGACTTCACGCCGGGGATGAACTCCAGCGTGAGAACGCCGGACGACGAGAGCTCGTATACGACTTCGGGGACCCGGATCCCTTCGATCGGTTCGAGCACCCGGGTGAGGCGACGAGCGTTGTAGGCCTCGATCTTGTAGTCGAGTTCTCGGAGCAGGGTGGTGCCGAACTCGAGCACGATTCCCGCCAGGTCCATGTCCTCGGCCCAGCGAATCCGGCGCTCCATGGCTTGGGACATGCGAACCAAGATCCGGACGTCGGAACGGAGCTGGACATGGATGTTGGGACGCTGGATCTTCACGGCAACGTCGCGACCGTTGTGCAACATGGCACGGTGCACTTGGGCGAGAGACGCCGCCGCCAGAGGTTCGCGGTCGAACTCGGCGTACAATTCCTCCGGCGGTGCGCCGAGTTCGGCGATCACTTGTTCGCGCGCCTGTTCGTACGGGAACACGGCGACGTCACTCTGCAGCTTCTCGAGTTCCTCCTGCCATTCAACCGGCAGGGTCCGGGCCCGGCTCGAGATGATCTGACCGATCTTGACGTAGGTGGGCCCGAGATCCTGGAGCAGGAGTCGAAAGCGAACCGGGGGCGGGACGCGTTCGAGCGGGACCCCCGGACGCCACAGCCACGCCTGGAGGCGTCGCCTGAACCCGGCGATCCACCCATCTCCGTCGAATACAGCATCGATACCGTGGATCTGCAGCATCTGTCGAACGCGCAGCAGTCGAAGCCGTTCCTTTGCCGTTGCGCTGAATCGCAGAAGGCCAAGCGCAGTAGGGGGGCGCTTGAGCCCGTCGTGGTCAGGGACGATGGGAGGAGTGAGGCCGAGGAACCCGATTCCGATCATCCGGAGCACACCGAGAAGTACGCCCCCGGCGATGACCTGCCATACCGAGCTTGCCGAGAGTGACCCCGCCAACAGCACGAGCAGGCCGAAGATCACGATGTCGACGATCGCGATGACCAGTCCATAGGTCTGCACAACGAACGGCATGAGGAGAAGGTCGAGCGCCGGTCGGACGAACGCGTTGAGGAGACCGTAGATGACGGCTATGAGCGCCATCGACACGAATGTCAGCTCGAGGTCGGTGCGAAACCCGGGCATCAGTGCTAACACGAAGGTGATGAGCACGAGGTCCAGGACGAAACGAACGATCAGAACCCGGACATTCACGCGCTGCCACCGGCGCCGAGTTGCTTGAGTTGCGGTCGTTGGTTCGGACATGGTTCAAGGCCCCCTCAGGTTCGCCGTGGAGAATAGTCGGCCTCCTGTCCGCCAATCTGAGGCGAGCCGAGCGTGACGAGTTGGAGTTCCATGGACCAGAAGGTTGCGGTTCGAGTACGACGGTGGAGAGCAAGTGGCCGAGATGCAGATGCGTGATAAAGAGCTTGTCGAGGTCTGCGGGGTGGACTCCGAGACTGAACAGATCCCAACCGTCCCGCCCCCGGCGTCGAGAATGAAGGCATCACCATTACCCGGCTCGACTAACCGGCCGGATGCGTCCTGGCGACACGCAGCCGTGCCGGACCGTATGAACCGGTCACCGCGATCCGCATCTCACTTCGGCGAAGCTCTCACGCCCAGGGATGTAATGCTCGGGGTACTCCCGAGGCGACGCACCGTCAACGTTCACCGGTGTCTTGGCGATCGGGCTTCCCGTGAGCGGCAACGACCGGGCCGTGGTCGTGCCCGGCTCTCTTGGAAAGCGGTAATCCTCCGCTCCAGATGGGGTCGTCGGTCAGTCCTCTCCGTTGATTGAAATCCCCATCGCCGTCCGAAGCTCCTCGAGGAAGGTCTGGTCGACGACGACTCGCCATTCGGTGATCTTGTGGTCGGCCACCTTTACGAATGCCGCGACCTCCGCCGTGAAGGGCAACTCGTAATCCTCCATCGGGAGGGAGCCGAAAATGACATAGCGGACAGCGATACTGTCGATCTTGTCCGGTTCCTTCTGGGACACCTCGTCGTACAGGTCGACGCTCAGGTTGGGGACGGTTGAGCGCCAGTAGTCGATGTTCTGTCTGAACTGCTCGGCTCCGTCGGCATCGTCCGAGTGGACTACTTCGTAGCCGTTGGCGTAAGCGTGGAAGTCGGCGGCAACCATGTCCTCCACCTCGTCCATCTCGCCGGTGGTCAATGCCTTGAAGATGTACGCCACCGCGGGGTGGTCGCCCAGGGCGTTGGGGCCGTCTTTGGTGCTGCCGAAGAACTTCTTCGCCGAAATCGCAATCAGCGTCGGGATCAACCCGAGTTGGGTCCCGTCGGTACCGGTGACGAGCATGAATACGGCAACCAGTGCAGTGACTGCGGCCGCGGCTAGCAGGCGCCGACGCTGTCGACGAGCTTCTCCGAAGCCCTCGACATCCACTCCAACCCTCCTATTCGCCGCCACCAACATCTTCACCGCCGAGGTCTTCGTCGCTCCCGGCTTCGTCGTTGTCGCCGGACGATGACCGGCCGCGACCAATCAGCACCCCGGCGAGGAGCACCACGAGAAGGAGAAGACCAAGAACGACCCAGACCTCGGTCGGGATGCCCTCTGACTCATCCTCGGTGGGCTGTGTCGCCTCGGGCGTCTGAGTCGTCTCCGGAGCCTGAGTCGTCTCCGGAGCCTGAGTCGTCTCCGGAGCCTGTGTGGTCTCGGGAGCGTCCGGTGACTCGGGAGCGGTCGGCGTTGTCACATCTTCGGGGATGGTTGGACCCTCACCGTCCTCGGAGCACCCCGCCAAGAACACCGCAACCATGATCACACCGATCGCAGCGAGGACAGGCCCCCGCCTAACAGTGCCGGGCACAGAAACCCTGTGGAGCCAAGTCTGACTCATACCGCCTTCCTCCGTCTCGCCTTCTTCGTGGTCCGGCGGGCGGTTCGACGCGACGTCCTACGTACTGCTCTTCGTGCGGCTGGCATTGCGCTCCTTTCAGCTCGTGGCGGCACCGAGGGCTATCAGCGCCTCGGGGCTCAGGAAGTCCTGGGCGATCAAGATGCCCCCCGAGGCGCGAAGCGCATCACGGAGCGGAATCGCCCAGGTGTGCTCGATGACGAGGAGCATGCCGGCCCCGCCGGCAGGGATGTCGTCGGCGATTGTCGCCAAACCGTCGGCGTCGATTCCGTACTCGTACTCATCCATGGCGTGAATCGCTCCCGCGATGGCACCGGCCTCGACGCCGCCGGCGCCGAGCCCGATGAGGGCACCCACCCAGGCACCATACGTCATGGCCTCGTCTTCGGTGAGGTCGGTGGCCTCGGCGGCGAGCACCGTGCCGTCCTCGTCCTTATACACGCCGAGCAGGTCCACCACTTTGATCATGCCTGCATCCGAGGCATCGGCGAGTGCTCCCAGGACGCTTCCATCGAGCTTGGGGTCGACGAAGCCGACAACCAGCAATTGCAATGGCCCAATAGTCATAGTTCTCCTGCCGTTCGGTCAGCGATCGCGTTTAGCTGGCAAGGATCTTCTGTTTCTGAGCTGCGAACTCACCGTCGGTGAGCACCCCCCGGTCGTGCAGCTGGCTGAGCTTCTCCAGCTCGTCCGCGGAGCTCCCCGAGCCGGCCACATCGGCGATGTACTGCCTTTGAGCATGCTCTTGTGCGGCAGCGCTGTCGATCGCCCGCTGCTGCATGTCCTTGCCGTGGACGATCAGATAGACCAACACGCCCAGCCAGGGCACGACGATCACAAAAAGCACCCAAGCCGCTTTCGCCCATCCGGACATGTCGCTACGGAACATGTCAGCAAAGACCGTGATCAGCAGCCAGATCCAAATCATCAACAGGAAGAACCAAAAAATCGTCAGTAACCAGTCCCCTAAGGCCATCGCCGTTCCTTTCGTCGCCTATCCACTTGTCATCCGCTCGGATCGGGTCCCGTCTCGTCGCCGCGCCGTTTGGTACTCCAGCGGCAGCGTTCTAGACGCCTTCCCTTCCCCTTTTTTTTTGTAGGTTACCGAGCTCGGGGGTGAGTCGATCAGATTCCCGCGACCGGCGCTATCCGATTTCGGCGAGCCCCCAAGCGAGACACTGCAGCGCACCGGCGGAAGCCAGTCCTGACGACTGGTTCGCCGGACACGCTACGGACCGGCAGACGAGTCTCCCCGCGGTCCGCGCCCTTCACGACCCGATCAGGCCTCAGCGGCGATGTCGCGTCCGTGGGCAGTGAGTGCCCAGATCACAAAGCCACCGATGGTGATCATGATGGCCGACCAAACCGGCTGATAGGGAAGCCAGGCGAAGTTCGCCACCATGCTGGCAACAACGATGATCACCCCGATGATCCGTGCCCATACCGCTCCGGTGAACAGATAGAGCCCGGCCAGGACAACGATGATCCCAGCGATGAGATGGATCCATCCCCAAGTCGTGATATCGAACTGGAATATGTAATCGGGGGTAAGCACGATCAGGTCGTCCTCGAGTACCGCGACCAGACCCGCGATGGCATGGAAAAAGCCCATGACCATCATCAGGATGGCGGCGAAAGCAGTCCAACCAACCGCCCATCCACTCACATCTTGCTGCGACGTCATTGCGTCTCCCTCTTGTTGTGCCCCTTCATTGTAACGAACGCCTCCGCGGATCGAATTGGCAACACGGGGACGGGGTGCGATGAGGGCTGCCGATCTTCATGAATCCCTATTGAGCGTTTGATTGCAGATCGATGATGTCGGCCGGGTCACGATGGTGTGTGACCTGAGAAACCTCGCAGAATGGGATGTCGAGACAAACTATCCCGCCGCGTTCGGCGACCATCGGTTTTGCGACTACAAGCGGCCACCCCGATCTCATTCGAGTCGGCTGAACCACGCCACCGCGGTGTTGAACCGCGCCGGGGTATCCCCACGCATCTCGTTGATCAATCCAACGAGCTCGTCGCTCGCGGGTCCGTAGATCTCGATGTTGGTCGTGGCCTCGAGGAACTCGGAGGCCGATCTGATGCGGTCGGCGGCGAGCTGGACGTGGAGCATCAGCGATTCGCCGTCTGGATGGATCTGGACGACCGTCATCTCACCGGCGGCTTCGTCGATGTCGATCTCAAAGTGCATCATGCGTAGATGGTTTTCCTCAACGAATTGGACCATTTCTTCGGACGCCTTCCTAGCGGTGTCCAGCATTCCAGGCTTGATGGCATGGGTTCCGACATAGATCAGCGGATTTGACACGGAAGCCTCCTTTTGGTCAGCCTTCCTGGGTGAGCAGCGACCGCTCCAGCAGCCTCCGCACTCGGTCTGCGTAGTCTTTCTCGCTCCAGCCCAGTTCTCGGGTCAGCTCTCGCCACGGGCCTGGCATGGTGACCGCATAGATCAGGTCGGCCGCTTCTTGGGTAGTCCAGGCATCAGCCAGCCGGCCTTCCTCAGCGATCCGCCCGGCGACGCCCCGCATGAGGTCGCGGCGCCGGTCCATCCTGTTGCGCCAGCCAGCAGCAAGCGCTTCGTCTTCGTATTGGCCCCACTCCATCATCTGGGTGAGCCGATCGATCTTGCCGGTATACCAGCTCAGCGCTTCCACCCACCGGCGCAGCGTCTCGACCCCGCTCGGGGCACCAAACACGTGGGCACGGAGATCCTCCGACCCGAAGCTGCGGTCCACATAGTCAACCAAGGCGACGAAGAGCCCGGACCGATCACCGAAGTGCAAGTACAGGGCCTGGCGGGATACCCCGGCCTGGTCTGCGATCTCGGCAAGGGTCACATCGCGCCCCCGCTCCTCCAGCAGTTCCCAGGCTTCGTCGAGGATGCGCTCCCGCGTCTCGGGATCACCATAGAAATCAGCACTTGACACCGTGTCAATCTACACCATAGAGTTGGTTTACATGGCGTCAAGGTGCGCGTTCCCTATCGGGAGGAAGCAGTGATCACCGCAACCCACACCGTCGACATCGCGCGACCCGCACAGGTCGTCTTTGACTTTGTCCGCGATCAGCGCAACGAGCCCAAGTGGCATACCGACGTACTCGAGGTGGATCCCCAAGAACCCCTGGAATTGGGAAGCACGGTCACGTGGACCGTCAAGTTCATGGGGACGAACCAATACGTCATTGAGGTAACCGCGCTCGACGCCCCCCGATCGATCCGGATCGAGACCCGCGACGGACCAACGAAACCGACCCTTACCCACCGCTTCGAGTCGGACGATGGAGCAACCCGGTACACGCGCACCGTGAGCATCCCCGAAGAGGGCATGCTCCGGATCGTAGGCCCGATCATGAAGGCGATTGGGGCAGCCGATCGGCGTAATGCCACATTCGCCGAAAACCTCAAGGCCCTCCTGGAGGGCTAGCCATCGCGTGCACACCTCTCTGCGACGAAGCGATGAGCAGGAACGGATCAAGCGTTCAGGCTGGGCCTCTGCCTACGATCGGCTGTGTGTCAGACGCTGTTCCCCACATCGGAACCCTCAGGGAGAAGCCGCTCCACGCCGCCTTGAAACGGTGGTATGCCCGACCGGGTGATGGCATCGAGGTCCCCATCGACGGTTTCGTGATCGACCTCGTACGAGGCGAACTGCTGATCGAGGTGCAGACACGCGGGTTCGCATCGATGAAGCACAAGGTCGCAGCTCTACTCGATCTTGGCCACCAGATCCGCATTCTTCACCCGATCCCTATTGACCGGTGGATCGTCAAGGTGGACGCCGACGGCACCGTCCTCAGTCGACGCCGGTCGCCCAAACACGGCAAACCCACCGACGTCTTTGCCGAGCTGGTGAGCTTTCCCGAACTCCTGGCTCATCCCCACCTGGAGGTCGAAGTGCTCATGACCATCGAGGAGGAGTACCGGCGTCATACGCCCAATCGATCCTGGCGCCGCAAGGGTTGGACGGTCGTCGAGCGTCGCCTCATCGAGGTGGTGGACACGTTGTTTCTCCAACAAACCGAGGACCTGACCGCACTCTTGCCCGACGACCTACCCGAGACGTTCACCACCGCCGACCTCGCCGAGAAGCTGGGCCGACCGCGCCGAGCCGCCCAACAGATGGCCTACTGCCTTCGCAAAGCCGGGGCGATCGATGCCGTCGCCAAGCACGCCAACACCGTGGTATACCGAGTCAGATAGCGACGCGGGTGACGGAGACCCGCACCCTTAGTCGATTCGGGTCACCGTGCACGGGCGATAACGGCGGTCCCACCTCGGTGGCTGTTCACCAGATCTCCACCAACCTCGATCAGACCGACGCGGCGACGTCGTCGGATGTCTCCGACCCGGCAGAGTCATCGGCGTCGGGCATCTCATCGGCGCCGGTGTCCGCCGGTGCGGTGTCAGCCGTGTCCTCATCGCGAAGCGCTCCCCGCTCTCGCATCCCGGCGACGACCTTGTCGGCGACGGCCGCACGCTTTTCACCAGGCACCTTCTTGGGCAGACCCGACTCGAGCTTGGCGCGTACCTCCGACTCGGTAAGGCCCTCCCACTCGGCCATCTTGCCGGCCATCTTGGCCGCAACGAACTTGGCGATGACTGCAACGACACCAACGATCAGGACAAGCTTCACGAACTTCTTCAAGGCTGCTCCTTTCAAGCGGTGCCGCACAGTGTATGGCGCCTCGCCACCTTCGGATCACGAAGATGCTCACGTGGTGGCGGCGAGCGCAGATATGGTTCAATCACCGTGGCGCCCACGGCATCGAACTCTCCGGGCGCAAAGGAGTGCTCATGCGTGTCGCTTGTGTCGGGGGCGGGCCCGGCGGCCTGTTTGTCGCGATCCTGCTCAAAGCACGTGACATCGCCGACTCCGTGACCGTCTACGAGCGCAACGGCCCAAACGACACGTTCGGATTCGGAGTGGTGTTCTCGGACGAGACACTCGAACACCTGGCCGCAGCCGACCCGCCGGTGTTCGACGCGATCGCCCGGGACTTTCGCCACTGGGGAGAGATCGACGTCTACCGCCACGAGAGACGCACTCGTTCGACCGGTCACGGCTTCGCCGCCATCGGGCGGCTCCGCCTCTTGCAATTGCTGAGCGCCCGGGCCGCCGAGGTCGGCGTCGAGGTGCAGTACAACGCCGAGGTCGAGAACCTCGAGGACCTCGGATCGAACGACCTGATCGTGGCTGCCGACGGCGCCAACAGCCAGATCAGGGCTCGATACGCCGACCGCTTCGAGCCGACCGTGGAATGGGGTGCGTCCCGGTACGCATGGTTCGGGACACCGCACATATTCGACAGCTTCACGTTCGTCTTCGAGGACACGGAGCACGGCCTGGTCCAGGCCCACTGCTACCCGTATTCGGATGAAGCCAGCACGCTCATCGTCGAGACTTCCGAGGAGACCTGGCGCAAGGCCCGGCTCGACGCTTCCGACCAGCATCCGATCGAACCCGGAGCAAACGACCCGGCGGCCTTGAGGTTCACCGAAGATCTGTTTGCCAAGTACCTCGATGGCGACGAACTCATCGGCAACAACTCCAAGTGGCTGCGCTTCCCCACGGTGACGAACCGCACCTGGCACACCGACGACATCGTGCTCGTCGGCGATTCGGCGCACACCGCTCACTTCTCCGTCGGGTCGGGGACGAAGCTCGCAATGGAGGACGCCATCGCCCTCGTCGACGCCATCGCCGCAAACGCCACTGTCGGAGAGGCACTGGCCGACTACCAAGCGCAGCGGCGCCCCGGGGTGGAGTCACTGCAGCGAGCCGCGGCAACGAGCCAGGCCTGGTTCGAAGACGTCGACCGCTACCTCGACCTCGACGACGAACAGTTCGTCTTCCAATTGCTCACCCGCAGCCAGCGCATCACCCATCAGAACCTGGAGCTGCGCGACCACGATTTCACCCGGCGCGCCGTTGCCTGGTTCCGCGAGCAGTCGGCGCCTGACCTGCGGCCCGCCGACCCCGACACCGCTCCGTTGTTCTATCCGTTCCGATTGCGACAGCTCCGCCTCGCCAACCGGGTCGGCGTTTCCCCCATGGCTCAATACTGCGCCGCGGATGGGGTCCCGAGCGATTGGCACCTTGTCCATTTGGGCAGCCGCGCCGTTGGCGGGGCCGGCCTCGTGATCACCGAGATGACCTGCCCCTCCCCCGACGCCCGCATCACCCCGGGCTGCACCGGCCTGTGGAACGAACAGCAGCAGCAATCGTGGGAGCGGATCGTTGAATTCGTACACGAGCACAGCGACGCTGCGATCGGCATCCAGCTCGGCCATGCCGGCCGCAAGGGATCGGTCAAAGTTCCCTGGGACGGGGGCGGCGATCACACGCCGTTGGATGAGGACAACTGGCCCCTGGTTGCGGCTTCTGCGTTGGCGTGGGCCCCGCACAACCAGGTCCCCCGTGAGATGTCGCTCGAGGACATGTCCAGGATTCGTGACGACTTCGTCCATTCGGCGCGATTAGCTGCGGGTGCTGGTTTCGAGCTTCTCGAGCTGCACATGGCCCACGGCTATCTGCTGTCGAGTTTCCTGTCCCCGCTGACCAACCGCAGGAACGACGAGTACGGGGGCGACATGGCGGGGCGAGCCGGATGGCCCCTCGAGGTGTTCGACGCGGTCCGCGCCGTGTGGCCAGAAGAACTTCCCATGTCGGTGCGCATCTCGGCGGTCGATTGGGTGGAGGATGGCAACACCAGCGACGACGCGGTGGCCTTCGCCGGGATGCTCGCCGCCCACGGCTGTGACATCATCGACGTCTCCACCGGCCAGGTTCACCCCGACCAAACACCTGATTACGGCCGGTTGTACCAGACGCCGTTCAGCGACCGGATCCGCCACGAGGTCGGCATCCCCACCATGACGGTCGGTGCGGTTTCTTCGGTGGATGACGTCAACACCATCCTCCTCGCCGGACGCGCCGACATCGCCCTGCTGGCAAGGCCGCATCTCGTCGACCCCTACTGGACGCTCAACGCCGCTATCGATCTGGGCTATGCGGATCACCCCTGGCCGAGCCAATACCTCCAGGGACGCACGGCAAGGCGACGCGAGCAAGATCCGCTGGCGCGGATCGTGGATCGATGAGCCCGCTCTCGCCGCTCCCCTGGCCGGTCATGCTCGGCCCCGAGAGCCAGGCGCTCTACGAACGGACCCGGATCGTGGGCCGCGACCAGTTGGTCGCCCTCGCCGAGAGCGGGCCTGCCGGCCGGGTCAACCGCGACCTGCTGCGGGCGCTTGCAGCCAACGACCTGTTGCCGTATCTGTTCCCCGAGCGTTACGGGGGCCGGCAACCGGAAGCAACCTCGGCACTCGACCTCTGTGTGCTGCGCGACGCCCTTGCCGCGGAGTCCGCCGAGGCGGAAACGGCCCTGGCCATGCAGGGACTCGGGGCGTATCCCATCCTCGAGTCGGGGTCACCGGAGCTTGCTGCGGAGTGGATCCCGAAGGTGGCCGCGGGCGAGGCCGTGGCGGCATTCGCGCTCACCGAGCCCGAGGCCGGGTCGGACGCTGCGGCTCTCGCCATGAGCGCCGAGCGAGATGGGGATGGGTATCGCCTGAGCGGGGTGAAGACGTGGATCAGCAACGCACCGGACGCCGACATCTACACGGTGTTCGCCCGCACCTCCGGTGACCGAGGCGCCGGCGGCGTCACCGCGTTCGCCGTGCCCGGCAATGCCAACGGTCTCTCCGGCCGGGCGCTCGACCTGGTGGCGCCGCACCCCATTGGCCGCCTCGAGTTCGACGATGTCAGCGTTGCGGCGGACCACGTGCTCGGCGAAGTCGGCCACGGGTTCCGTGTGGCATTGAAAACCCTGAGCCGATTTCGCCCAAGCGTTGGCGCCTATGCGGTGGGGATGGCCCAGGCCGCCGTCGAGGCCACCCAGCGCCACGTCGACGAGCGCCGTGCCTTCGGCGGCCCGCTGCGCGATCTGCAGGTCGTTGCGCACAAGCTGGCCTCGATGGCGGTGGCGTTGCACACCGCTCGTCTCGTGGTATTCGACGCCGCAGTTGCCTTTGATCGCGGCGATGACCACCTCGCCTTCCGGTCATCAGCCGCCAAGCTCTACGCCACCGAAACCGCGCAGCGGGTGGTCGATGACGCCATCCAACTCCACGGCGCCGTCGCCCTGGAAAGGGGCCACCGCCTCGAGCTCCTGTATCGCGAGGTGAGGGCGCCGCGCATTTACGAGGGAGCTTCGGACATCCAGCTCGAGATCATCGCCCGAGAGCTCAAGCGGGGCTGAACCCAGTCGTCCGATTCAGCCCGGCTCGGCCAGCTTCTTCAACTTGGTCCGATCCACCTTCCCCAGATGCGTCTTTGGCAGCTCGTCGATGACATACACCCGTCGCGGATGCTTATACGGCTCGAGGCGCTCCAACACCCAGCTCATCAGATCCTCGGCGAGCCCGTCCGGCGGCTCCACCGCAACCACAAAGGCCACCGGCTTGACGAGCCCGGCCTCGTTTGGCACACCCACCACAACAGCGGCGTCGACTGCATCGTGCTCGAGGAGACAGCTCTCCACCTCTTGCGGGGCCAGCCACTTGCCACCCACCTTGAGCCGGTCGTCGGCCCTGCCGTGGTGCTCGAAGTACCCGTCCTCGTCGACCCGAACCAGGTCACCACCGACAAACCAACCGCCCCGGAACGCCTCCTCGGTGGCGTTCGAGTCGTTCCAATAGCCGAGGGCGAGAGAATCCCCCTCTACCCAGAGCCGACCCACCTCACCATCGGGAACCGGCTCGCCATCCTCTTCGCGCACCGCGACGTCGAAGCCGGCCACCGGCTTACCGATCGTCCCGGCCCGCACGTCGCCCGGACGGTTGGTGATGAAGATGTGCCACATCTCGGCGGTCCCGAGACCATCCAGCAGCTCCACGCCGAAGGTCGCCTTCCAACTCCGATACAGCTCCGGCGGCAGCGCTTCCCCCGCCGAGGTGGCAAACCGCAGGCTTGACAGGTCCTGGCGGTCGGCAGCTTCGTGGCCGACCATGGCGGCGATCATCGTCGGCACGTTGATCATGATTGTTGGCTTGTACCTGGCAATGAGCTCGAAGAGGATGTCCGGGGTGGGGTGCTCGGGAAACACCACCGCCGACGCTCCGACCGAGAACGGGAACAGCAGGTTGGAGCCGGTGGCGTAGCCGAAGAACAGCTTGGGAACCGACAGGGTCACGTCGTCCTGGTGGTAGCCGAGCGTCTCATGGGCATAGCGGCGGGTGGTGTTGACGAACGATCCGTGCGTCTGCACCACCGCCTTCGGGACGCCGGTCGTGCCGCCCGAGAAGAGCCATATGGCCGGATCCCGGCGGTCGCGGACCACGGCCTCGACGGGATCGACGGGCCCTCGACCGGCGGGGGTGACCAGCCGGGCGTCGAAGCGGTCGCTGAGCCGGGCAAAACCGCCATCGAGCGACGAGTCGACCAGCGCTCGCGGCTCGCAGTGCTCGAAGAGCTCGACGATCCGATCTTCCCCAAGCGCCGGGTTCACCATGACGACCACGGCGCCGACCTTGAGGATCCCAAAGAAGGCACCAACAAAGTCGGGGCCGTCTGGCATGGCGACGAAGACCCGGTCCTCAGGCTCGACCCCCACCTCGGTGAGGGCGGCTGCATATGAATCGGCCAACGCGTCGATCTCGGCATAGGTGGTGGTGCCTTCGGCACCGCGCAGCGCCACACGGTCCCCCTGGCCGTGGCGGAGCCGGTCGGTCAGGAAGTAGTCGGCGATGTTGAGCTGCGTCACCGTCCCCGGCTCGTCACCCAGCCACCACCGGGACCTTCTCCATAGCCGCGGCGACCCTCTCCTCCGGGTAGTCGTAGTCGACGAGCTCACCGGCAAGGTACGTCTCGTACGACGCCAGATCGAAATGGCCGTGCCCGCACAGCGCAGTCAGGATCACTTTCTCCTCGCCCGTTTCCTTGCAGCGGTTCGCCTCGCGGATCGCTGCTGCGATGGCGTGGGTCGGCTCGGGGGCCGGGAGGATTCCCTCGGTGCGAGCGAACTTGACCGCTGCGTCAAAGCACTCGGTCTGGTGGATGGCCTCGGCCTCCACCAGGCCGAGCTCGTACAGATGCGACACCAGGGGCGACATCCCGTGATAGCGGAGCCCACCGGCGTGGATCGGATCGGGGATGAAGTCGTGGCCGAGCGTATGCATCTTCAAGAGCGGCGCCATGCCGAGGGTATCTCCGAAGTCGTATCGGTACTCGCCCTTGGTCAGCGACGGGCACGCCGCAGGCTCGACACACCGAATCGTCGGATTCATGTTGCCCGCCATCTTCTCCCGCAGGAACGGGAAAGAGAGCCCGGCGAAATTCGAACCCCCGCCGGTGCACCCGACCAGGAGGTCTGGAGTTTCCCCAACCTGTGCCAGCTGGAGGAGCGCTTCCTCACCGATGATCGTCTGGTGCATGAGCACGTGGTTGAGCACGGATCCGAGCGAGTACTTGGTGTCCTCATCCTGCACGCAGGCCTCGATGGCCTCCGAGATGGCAATCCCGAGGCTGCCGGGCGAATCTGGATCCTGGGCGAGGATCTTTCGTCCGGCCTCGGTGCGGTCTGAGGGGCTTGGGTGCACGGTTGCGCCCCAAACCTCCATCATCGTCTTGCGATACGGCTTTGCGTCGTACGACGCCCGCACCTGCCACACCTCGCACTCGAGCCCGTATTGGGCTGTGGCGAAGGCCAGGGCCGAGCCCCACTGGCCCGCACCGGTCTCCGACGTGATCTTGCGGACGCCCTGCTGGGCGTTGTAGTAGGCCTGCGGGACCGCGGTATTTGGTTTATGGGAACCGGCCGGGCTAACCCCTTCGTACTTGTAGAAAATCTTTGCAGGGGTATCGAGTAGCTTCTCCAATCGATGTGCTCGATACAGTGGGGAGGGACGCCACAGCCGGTACACGTCCAACACCTCACCCGGAATGTCGATGTACGACTCTCCGCTGACCTCCTGCAAAATGAGCTCCATCGGGAACAGCGGCGAAAGGTCGTCGGGCCCGACCGGCTCCAGCGTTCCGGGGTGGAGCGGTGGTGGCGGGGGCGCCGGAAGGTCCGGGATGATGTTGTACCAGCGGGTCGGCATCTCCGACTCGGAGAGGGTCACCTTGGTGTACTCGGCCATCGCTACTCCTCCTCACCATCCGGTCCGGCGGGTCTGCCGGTGGTCGCACCGAGCGTAACCCATCCCACCGGAGCCTGTTCGGCCTCGGTCCGCTCACCCGGCCCGGAGGGCATCGTCGGCGGCCGCCCGACACAGCCCCGCAAGCATCCCGCCCGGATCGGCGAGTTCCTCGATCACCGAGAGGTGGTGGCGGCCCGGCACCGCCAGGTACTCAGCTTGCGCTCCCGCTGTCGACCACCGCTGCGCCATGGAGCGCGACTGATCGTGGAACGCGGCAGTTTCGTCCTCACCGACGGCGAGGCGAAGGGTGACGCCCGGCGGTGGATCCAGGTTGATGGGGCTGAGGCTCGTCGCCGCCGGAGCATCGAGGCCCAGCAGCCTGTTGAGCGGGAGCTCGAGCAGTGGCTCCAGGTCGAAGATGCCGCTCACGGTGACCGCGTGTCTGGTCGGTACCGCCTCGTCGGCGACGGCCATCACCGCCAGATGGCCACCCGCCGAGTGCCCGGCAACCACGATCGGCAACGGGAAACGATTGGCCGTGAATACGACCGCAGCCTTTGCCTGGGCGACGATTGCCGCCAGCTCGACCTTCGGGGCCAGGTCGTAGCCGACGATGCCGACGCCGAGGCCGTTGCCGAGGGGCCCGCCGGCGAGGTGGGAATACACCTTGCGGGAGCCCTCGACCCAATAGCCCCCGTGGAAGAACAGCACCATCGCGTCCGCAGGCCGGCTCGGCGTGAAGAAATCGATGCGCTTGGCGCCACCTGAGCCGTAGGCGACGTCCAGGTCGCCGCCGGACGCTCTCCGGAAGGCTGCGGCGTCGGCGCCCCACCGCTCGACGTAGTCGTCGAGGTCCGGGTGGAGGCCGGGAACGTCGTATTCAGCCTGCCAGCCGTCGGGTCCGGGTTCGATCATTCGGAGGGAATGACCGCCGTCGCCATGATCTCCACCACAGCCTGGGGCTCGACGAGATCGGTGACACCAAACAGCGCCATCGCCGGGAAGTGCCGACCCATGTGACGCCGATAGATCGGAGCCAGCGCCGCTGCCGCGTCGCGGTAGTCGGGGACGCTGGTCACGAAGATCTGCATCGACACCACATGTCCCGGCTCGGCTCCGGCCGCCCCCAGAACGCTCACCACGTTTCCGAGTGCCTGGTCGAATTGGGAGACGAGGTCGTCGCCGACCACGTTGCCCCCGGCGTCGACGGCAATCTCGCCGGCGACCCACACCGTGCGACCCTGTTCGGCAATCGCCCCATGCGAGAACCCGCGACCGGGCGGTAGCCCTTCGGGGTGGACCAGACGGTGGGGCGAGCTCAGCGGCCCTTCCACTGCGGGTCCCTCCCTTCGGTAAAGGCGGCAAGGAACTCGGCATGATCCTCGCTCTTCATCAACAGCGCCTGGGCCATGGCTTCGAGCTCGATTGCCCCGGACAAGCCCATGTCTTGTTCACGGCCGAGTAGCAGCTTGGTGACCGAATAGGCGAAGGTGGGCCCGTCGGCAAGGCGGCGGGCCATGGCCCAGGCAGCGTCGGTCAGCTCGTCACCGGGCACGACCGCATTGACAAAACCGGCAGCTTCAGCGGCGGCGGCATCGAGCGGATCCCCAAACATCAAGATTTCGGTGGCGCGGCCAAGACCAACCAACCGCGGCAGCAGGTAGGCAGAGCCCATGTCGGCGCCCGCCAAGCCCACCCTGGTGAAAAGGAAGTGGAATGACGCATGCTCGGCGACGAGGCGAAAGTCGGCGGCGAGGGCGATGACCGCCCCTGCGCCGGCTGCGGTTCCGTTGACCGCAGCGATGATGGGCATCGGGCACTCCCGCATCGCTTGCACCACGGCGCCGGTCATCCGGGTGAACTCCAGGAGCCGCTTCGGTTCGGCGTGCACCAGATCGCCGATGATCTCGTCGACGTCGCCCCCGGAACAAAATCCGCGCCCGGCACCGGTGATGATCAGCACGGCAATGTCGTCGCGATGCGGTACTTCTCGGAGCAGATCCCGCAGGTCGGCGTACACGTCGAAGGTGAGGGCGTTGAGCTTGTCCGGCCGGGAGAAGGTAACCGTCCCCACCCGATCCTCCACGGAGAAATCGAAGTGCTGCCACTTCTCGGTGAAGCCCGCAGATGCTCTGAATCCGCTCATGGGCGGGATCCTACGGTGTGGCCGTCGCCGACCGCTGTATAGGGTGCGGTCGGTGCCGCCAAAGGAGTGACTCGACATGGATCTCGGCTTGTTCCTGCCGGTTTCGGGGCGGGCGGCCTCTCGAGACACGCTGATCGAGGCCGCTCGACGCGCAGAAGAGTGGGGCTTCTCAACGGTGTGGGCTGCGGACCGGGTGGTGAACCCGTGGGAGATCGCAACTCCCTATCCCTACGCCGCAGATGATGCGTTCATCGTTCCCCCCGACCGGCCGTTTCTGGAATGCCTGACGGTGCTCTCCTTCCTCGCCGGTGCCACAAAGAACATCCGCCTTGGCGCCAGCGTGGTGGTGATGAACTTTCGCCATCCGCTCCACTGGCTCAAACAGGCCACATCGATCGACCTGCTGTCCCAGGGCCGGTTGGTCCTCGGCGTCGGCATCGGGTGGATGGAGGAGGAGTTTGCCGCCATGGGGGCCTCGTATGCCGATCGAGGCAAGGTAGCCGATGAACAGCTCGAGGTCGCTCAGGCCCTGCTCGGCGAGAAGCGGGCGAGCTACCAGGGAGCGTTCTACGCCTTCGATGATGTCGCCTTCGAGCCAAAGGCCCATGGCGACGGCCTTCCGATCTGGGTGGGCGGCGAGGGGAAGGCGGCGCAGCGACGAGCGGCCCAGTTCGGCGACGCCTGGTTCCCTTATTTCGTGCGGGTGACCCCCGCGGAGCTGGCAATACGCTACGCGTCGGTGGCGGAACGGGCGGCAGGCTTCGACCGCAACCCCGACCAAGTCGCTCTTGCCTGCTGTCTGCCCGTCGACATCACCGACGAGCCGGTCCCCCAGGAGCCCGACCGGCTGCGGGGAACGCCGGAGCAGGTCAGCGAGGCCCTCGTGCGTTTTGCCGAGGTCGGCGTATCGCACGTTGCGCTGCAATTCATGGCCCCCCGCTACCCCGAGCGCATCGAACAGATCGAGCGCTTCGCCACCACATCGGGTTTGCTGGACTGATCTCCCTCAGATCTCGCCGAGCAGATCCAAGGCCCGCTCGATGTCGGCCTCGTCGTGGTACACGCCGAAACCGACCCGGAAGCGGTCACCCCGGTAGTCGGTGATGACCCCGCGCTCGTGGAGCGCCCGGTACACCCGTTCGGCGTCGTCGAGGCGGAAGGTCAGGAAGTGGCCGCGCGGCAGCCCAAACTCGGGTAGCAGGTCGTCGGCTCGCAATGGGCCGTCGGCCGGCAGACCCTCGATGAACTGCCGCTGCAAGCGCACGACGTGGGCGTGAATGTCGGCGACGGAGACGCCTTCTTCTTCGAGCATCTCCATCACCGCCACGAGTCGGTACAGCGGCGAAGGGTCGAAGGTGGCGCCCATGAACCGTGATCCGTCTGTGGCGTAACCGACTGAGTCGTCTCGCGAAGTGAGCCGGCCGAACCCGGCGTACCAGCCGGTGTCGACCGGACGCTGTCCGATGCCCGGCGGGCAGTGCATGAACACCGCCCCTTCTCCGGACATGGCGTACTTGTACCCGCCTGCCAGGTAGAAGGCTCGCCGTTCGACCGATTCCAGATCGGTGGGCAACGCCATGAACCCGTGGTATCCGTCGATGACCACAAAGGAATCGGCCGGGGCAGCCGCCACCAGAGCCTCGAGGTCGGGGGTGACGAACCCGGAGTCGTAGTGAACTTGTGACAGGTAGACCAGATCCGCGTTGGTGTGGGCGACGGCGTCGAGGAATCGATCGTGAAAGGAGCCATAGGGTCGCGCCGGTACCCTTTCTACCTCGGCTTGTCCGGCCTCCTCCCACCGGGCGACCTGCCTGCGGAATGAGTGGAACTCGGCGTCGGTGGTGACTACCCGAAACGGCGTATCGAGACAGGAGGCGAGGCGAACGACCAATTCGTGGGTGTTGGGTGCGAAGGCGATCGCGGCGGGGTCGGTCAACCCGAGCACACCGGCAATATGGCCCTGGGCTGTGGGGATCAGTTCGCCAAACACGGCGTCCCACTTGTCGTCGACGAGGGTCGCCGCGTCGAGCCATGCCTGTTGATGCGCCGAGAACCCGACGTCCGGCCACAGGTAGTGGCTGTGGGCGGCAAGGTGAAGGCGGTCCGGGGCGAGGAATCTGGTGAAGCGGTGCTTGAGCAAGGTCAGCGAACCGAGTCGGCCGCGGGGCCCTCGAGCCGGAAACGCATCGCCTCAACAACGGCGTCCGGCAATGGGGGTAGCTCAGATCGAGGGATGAGGAAGGTCGGAATCTCGACCAGGTCGGTGAACACGCGGGACCGGCGGGCGGTGGCCTCCAGGTATTCGGCTCCTGTGGTGCCTCCCGTGCCGGTCCGGTGGCCGATCATGCGGGTCACCATCAAGACATGGCGCTGTCGCCACGCAGTGAAGCCTTCGTCGACGTTGACCAGGCCGGTGAGGAGGCGGAACGGCAGTTGCAGGATCGGCTCGTCCCGGTAGAGGTTGATCAGCAACGCCGCCTGGAAGGCACGCCGTGACAGGAGCCGGTCGCCTTCCTCGCGGGCAGCCTCGTAACGTTCGTCGTTGAAGATCGCCTCGAACGCGTCCCGGTTGGCGTCGACCCGTGCCAGGTGTCGGTCCCGCTCATCCGTGTCGAGTCCCGGTTCGGACTCGACGGTCTGGCGCTCCTTGGCAATCATGACGTCGACCGCGGCCTGGTACTCCACCCAGAAGTCATATTCGCCCATTTCCAGGAACGGCGTTCGCTCCAGCCAGGACTCGACGTGGTCGGCGAGCGATTTCGCCTGCTCGGCCGCTTCGACCGCGCGTCGATGCTCGTCATTCAGCCAGGCGGTGTATGGGGCGTCTCCGGTCGACGGCCGCCTCGAGCGCGGAAGCCCCATCTTGTTCTCGACCAGGCGGAACTGGACGCTCTGGAACCCAGAGGCAGTCCCCAACACCCCCCGGAAGTCCAGGAAGTCAAGCGGTGTCAGCGTCTCGATCACCTCCAGCTGCTCGAGCATCACCCGCTGGATCGCAACGATGCGGTCGAAGTGGGCGACCAACGCGCCCATCTCCCGCTCCTTGATCGGCTGACGGTCGAAGGTGCGCATCGCTGCATCCAATTCGAAGATGATTTGCTTGAACCACAGCTCGTAAGCCTGGTGGACAATGATGAACAGCATCTCGTCATGGGTGCGGCCTTCGACATCGCTCAGCGGATTTTGTGCTGCGAGCAAGCGATCGAGATCGAGGTAGTCGTGGTAGTACATCGGTCCGTTCTTGTCATGGCCCGGCCGATGTCGAGCCTAGCGCCGACCCCCATTCGCCTCGGATGCGGGGCTCAGGCCGGCCGACGACTCAACGCCGTCCAGGCGAACGATCCGGCGTAGGCGATGGCGCCGGCCGCCATGAGCCAGAAGGCAAGCGTCCGAGCCGGTTCGAGTACCCAGGCGACCAGTGCGGCGATGTCGCCGGCCGCCACCGGAATGTCAGCCGGGATCGAACCTGCGACCTCGGCGCCGACCCAGCCAGGTCCGAACCATCCGACCAACAGCACCAGCGCCCCGACGAGAAAGAGCAGACCGCCGGCGAAACGCAGCCGCCCGTGGCGCCGAGCGAGAAGTACGAGGAGGGCCAACTCGCCGAGCAGGATCAGGGGCGCTATGGCGCTCATCCCGCGTCCGCTCTGGAGCAGGCTCCGCGCCCGAATCAAGCCTTCCGCTTGAGAGGAATCGGCGTCGGCGGTCAACAGCGCAGCCTGATCGGGCATCCCAACCAGCGCCACCTCGACCGTCTGGCCCTTGGGAGCACACTCGATGCCCTCGCAGCCGACGAAGTTGGTGACCAGCGCCATCGCCTCGGGATCCGATGCGAGCGCCGTTTTCACCGGAACGAGGTCGATGACGAGGTCGGGCAGCCGGTTGCTCGTCCCCAACAGCCACCGATCGAGCTCGCCGGCGATGTTGAGCACCTGTTCGTCAAACCATTCCTGGGTGAGGCTGCGATCGAACACCTCTCGCATCGTGGCTTCGGTCAGCGGAGCGTCGCGCCGTTGGGCGAGCTGGGAAGCAAACTCGTCGACCAGCGCTGCTCGCGCCGAATGGGTCAGACCGATTTCGACCGCCTCCTCGGCAACCATCGTCGGGCTCGTGACCCGCGGCATCGCCGTCCATGCGATCAGCGCCAGCGGCGCCATCACGACGAACGGGACCACCAGAATCCAGCGCGTGGCGGCGCGTCCGGTGCGGCGGTGCGGCGGCCGGTGCTCATAGCCGGATCGGGCTACCTCGGCCGCACCCGGCGCCAATGTGGCGGTCCCGGGCCCTCGATCGGTATCCATGGGGGTTGAATCGGCGTCCCAGGACAGGGGATTGACCGGAGTCTTTCCTGAACCCGGCGGCGTGTCAGATGTGGCGCGATCCTCAAGCCCCGGTGCGGCCCCTGGTGATCTCGAGGGCGGCTCGAAGGAAGTTCCGTTCGGTCCTGGCAATGACCCGCCGCGCATATCCAGGCCAAACCGAAGCAAGCGCTGCGGAGAGATAGATGCTCCACACGAGCTTCGAACCCCTCCAGGGCGAGCGGCCGATCGCGGCCATCGCGGTGCGGTAATACCGATCCGTGAACAGCAGCATCATGATCGCGGCGCCACGCGCCTCACTGATCGAGCGGAATCCGGCGTTGGTCACCAGTCGGCGGTAGGAAGGAGCGCGCGATAGCGCCAGCAGAACCATGTGTTCCCGCGCCGACCGAACCGCCGTCTCCCGCTCCTCGTCCCCAGCCCCGGCGAGGTAGGGACGCAGCGAGGCGTCGTAGGCGACGCCCCGCTCGAGATCCTTTTCGATGTCCCGCGTGATATTCGCCAACTGGATCATCTCGGCCACATCCATCGCATCTCGGTTGCTCATGTTGTCGACCGGGACGTCGATGAGCAACCGCATGGTGAAGAGCACCGGCTCACCAATGACCGTGTCGCAATACGCCATCAGCTGCTCGTCCGAGATCAGCACGCCGTCCTGGTCGGCGAATTGCCGGGCGGACCTGGCCATCCCCTCCGCCATTCCCGATACCAGGAGTCGAATGTTGTCCCGATCCGTTTCCGGCAGCGTGGCGAAGACCTCGTCGACCAGTCCACACCGCGCCACGAGGAGGAGGTGAACGCGGTCCCGGTCGTCACGCGCCAACCGATCGGAGAACGCTTCGACCGGGGCGGGAGGGTCTTGCGCCAGCCGGACACCAAACTTAGCGAGCACGTCTGGTCGCGCAGCAGCATCGGGATACAGGTCCTCGAATGTGTCGAGCATGCGGCAGTACAGGTAGGCCACCGCGGCGACCTTGGCCTTGCCGGGAGGCAAAGCCAGGATGGAGGCGGCAAAGCTCCTCGCAGCGTGGGGCAGAACGGTCCACACAAACTCTTCCGGATCCTGGATGGCCCCCAGGCCCGCAAGATCGGGCTCATCGCGATTCGTCCGGACTCCCCGGACGAGCATTCGGAAACGCCGGAGGGTTGCATCAAGCTTCGTCACCGCCTGCGAAGGTAGTGCATGGGGCGCTGGGAAGAGACCGTGGGTCTGCTGTTCAACGCGGCCGCTCCCACCCAGATCGTCAAGGGCTGATGATCGTCGTGGAGCAGACATTGGACCATCGGCTCGTCGAGAACATGCTTCGGATGCTTCGCGACGGAACGACGTCTCCGTCAGGTCCGGCGAATCAGTGGCCGAACCCGCTGCGGGTTGCCGACTGCAGCGGCGGATTCGACTGCAAGTCGTCACAAGCCTCTCGCAGGTCGGTGAGCAGCGAGGAGGCGAGATCCATGGTGAATCCCTCGCGGACCACGATGCGGAGCACTGCGACATCGGTGGCATTCTCCGGCATGGTGTAAGCCGGCACCTGCCAGCCGTGATAACGCAGCCGGTCGGAGACGTCGTACACGGTGTACGGGACGTCCCCGATGATCTCGAAGGCCAGCACCGGGATATCGGTGCCATCGGCGATGATCGAGAATGGTCCGATCTCGACGATACCTGCTGCCAGGGTCATGGCCGTCTGCTGGAGCGCCTTCATGACTCGTGTATATCCGGATCGGCCGAGCCGGATGAAGTTGTAGTACTGGCCCACGATCTGGCTGCCGGACCGCGAGAAGTTCAGGGTGAAGGTCGGCATGTCACCACCGAGGTAGTTCACATGGAAGATGAGCTCCTCGGGAAGATCTTCCTCGCTCTGCCACACCACGAAGCCGACCCCGGGGTACACCAGGCCATATTTGTGCCCGGACACGTTGATCGAGCGCACGTTCGGCAGACGGAAGTCCCACTCCAGCTCGGGCTGAAGAAACGGCGCGACGAAACCGCCTGAGGCGGCGTCCACATGCACCGGCACCTCGAGCCCGTTGGCCTCGTTGTTGGCGACGACGGCGTCGTGGATCTCCTTGATCGGCTCGTACTCTCCCGTGTAGGTGGAGCCGAGGATGGCGATGACACCGATCGTGTTCTCATCGACGCGTGCCACCGCCTCCTCGGCCGTGATCAGGTATCTGCCGTGCTCAACCGGGACATAGCGTGGCTCGACATCCCAGTAGCGACAGAACTTCTCCCACACCACCTGCACGTTGGATCCGAGGACCATGTTCGGTTTCGTGGCATCCTCGCCGGCTGCCTCACGTCGCTGTCGCCACCGCCACTTCATGGCCAGCCCACCGAGCATCACTGCCTCCGAGGAGCCGGTCGTCGACACCCCGATCGCATTTCCGTCGCCCGGGGCGTTGAACAGGTCGGCGACGATGTTGACACACCGTGTCTCGATCTCTGCGGTCATCGGGTATTCGTCTTTGTCGATCATGTTCTTGTCAAAGGCCTCGGCCATCAGCCGCCCGGCCTCGGGCTCCATCCAGGTCGTGACGAACGTCGCCAGGTTCAGCCGGGCGTTGCCGTCGAGCATGAGCTCGTCATGGATGAGCCGCTCGGTCACCTCGGCGGCCGCACCGTGCTCCGGGATGCGGTACTTGGGCATCGCACCGACTTCCATCCTGTGGGTGTAGGCGGGCGCAACCACCTCATCTGCGATCTCCTGTGCCGACATCTTCTTCACGACCATGGACGAACCCTTCTCTCGGGTATCGGTAGCGTCCCCCAAGTATGGTCGCTGCGTGGACGCTCCCTCGAACTGGACGCAGATCGACCGACGCCGCGTCGGGCCGTTCACGACGTCGATGACGCTCCAGCGCCCGGACGGATCGCAGGTCGAGTGGTCGGCATGGCATCATCGCAGGGGCCTGGGCCTGATCGAAGACGGGGACGGGCCGGCCGGGAACGATGTCCAGTGGTGGGCGCCGCGTCGCCGCGGGTGGTGGATCGCCGTCCTCTTCATCATTGGCTCGACCTGCTTCGCCGCTGGCTCCTTCCCGCCAACCGCCTCGCTGCTCGGAGACGCCGCCGGTTGGGTCTTCTTCGTCGGATCGATCTTCTTCACGAGTGCGGCGTATCTGCAGTACTACGAAGCAACCAACGAGGGCGACGAGATAGACGGGAGCGGCCGGAGGAGCCGCTTGCTCGGGGCGCGGACCCAATCCATCGGCTGGTGGGCGGCAGCCATCCAGCTGATCGGCACGCTCTTCTTCAACATCAGCACCTTCAACGCCCTCCGTGACCTGTCGACACGCCAGGAGGAGGCTCTGGTGTGGGCACCCGATGCGTTCGGTTCCATCAGCTTTCTCATCGCCAGCGGGCTGGCATTCGTGGAGATTTGCCACAGGCTGTGGTGCTGGAAGCCCGAGGCAATCGCCTGGCGAATCGCCGCCATCAACATGGCCGGTTCAATTGCCTTCGGGATCTCAGCGATCGGGGCACTGATCATCCCAGCCACCGGAGAGCTCAACAACGCAACGGTCGCCAACTCGTTCACCTTCATCGGCGCCGTCCTGTTCTTCATCGGAGCAGCCCTGCTCATCCCCGCCCTGTCAACGCCACACGAGCATCCAACAGATACCTGACGGCGAGGCATCGTTCAACGGCGGCGAGTCGCCTAGCGCCAGCCGAGCTCAGGTGCCACCTGGGTCAGGATGTTCTCGAGGACGTGGGCGTTGTAGTCCACACCGAGCTGGTTCGGCACGGTCAGTAGCAGCGTGTCCGCAGCCTGAATCGCCTCGTCGTCCGCCAGCTGTTTCACCAGCACGTCGGGCTCTGCGGCGTACGAGCGACCGAAGATCGCCCTGGTCTGCTCGTCGATCATGCCGATCTGGTCGCTGGAATTGCGGTCGCCGCCGAAGTACGCCACGTCCT
>Ga0255057_10000198_pt1 | contig 33772 bp, 26 predicted proteins | sample Cases_109_6_MG_FD_189022 | JGI IMG/M metagenome (GOLD analysis project Ga0255057, IMG submission 189022) | Seawater microbial communities from Amundsen Gulf, Northwest Territories, Canada - Cases_109_6 | ecosystem: Environmental > Aquatic > Marine > Gulf | place: Canada: Northwest Territories... | reverse complement strand
ATCATGGGCTTAGTCATGAGAGTATCTCCAGTGGAACGTACGCGTGGCTGAAACGGCTCCTGTCGACCGTCACGACCCTGAATCCCGAGGGATCCATTCCCAGCGGGTATCCGACTGCTCCGGTGGTGACCATTTCGAAGTCGCCGTGGTGAGCGATCGAATTGCGATGCCAATGTCCGGCGAGGCCCAGCGGAATCCGGTGCTGTTCGATCAGGTCGAGGATCAGCCGACGACGCTCCAGCGGGAGATTCCAGTAGCAGTCATCCTCGGTCGGCTCGGTCAGGAAGAGCGGATGGTGCCCCAGCAGCACCACCGTCCGCCCATCTTCTGCCGCAATGCCGAGAGTCGTCGTGAGGAAGTCGAATTGCTCGGCGAGCTCATCCGGGACCTCCTCCGGATGGTCGAGGACGACGGTGTTCATCACGACGAAACGAACCGGGCCGAAATCGAAGGCGTAGTAGTCGGGGCCGAATGCCTGACGGTAATCGTGGATGCTGGCCGCAGTGGGCACGACCGTGTCGGCCCCCGCGTCGTGGTTTCCCGGCACCCACCGCATTGGAATGTCCGAGTCGAGCATCGCCGTGATCCGAAGCACCTCTTCGAGTTGGGCCTCGTCGCCCGGATCATCGACCATGTCGCCGCCCATGACGACGAAGTCGGGACGCATGTGGTTGGCGGCGCGAATCGCCTCTCGGTATCGAGCAGCATCCCATTCGAAGCCCCTGACCAACGGCACCGCCTCGACCCGCATGTCCTTGGCGGCATAGGTGATGACGTCGTCATCGGTCATGCCGCTGAAGGTGGCGTAGGCGCCCAGCTGGCAATCAGCCATGAAGATGAATTCGAAGTCGCTCACACCTGCTCCGATAAGTCGGAGCCACGGTACCGGAGCCCGCCGCCACCCTGCGGTCTGCGTCCACCATCCCGGAGTCGATCTTTCGATGGCGCAGATCCCGCCCAACCCAGAATCAGGGTCATCCCCGAAGGCGCCGCCGATCAGGAACGCATACATTGACATCGATCAGAGCACATGGATTCGCATGATCTAGGGGAAGGAAATGAGCACCAACCAGGGACCGGGATCGTTCGGCGACCCGATTCAGGAGCCCTCTACGACCATTGGCTCGTCACCCCGCGAGGGGAGTCGCACCAAGGCGTGGAGCAGCCGTGCCAGACGCATCGGTGCCGGGCGGGCGGGCCTGGTGATCATCTTTGTATGGGCCTTTGCCGAGGCGTTCATGTGGCCGCTGATCCCCGACTCGGCCCTGATGGCGCTGGCGTTCGCCGCACCGGCAGCGATTTGGAGGCTGTGGGCCATGTGCGCGGCCGGTTCCATCGCCGGAGGCATGACGGGAGTCCTCCTCGGCCGTATCGGCCTTTCCTGGCCGCTGCCGCTGGTGACCGACCGCATGCGCCACGCAACATCCGGCTGGATGGTCGATGGGGCATCCAGTCTCATCCATCAACCGTTTTCGGGAGTTCCGTATAAGGCGTTCGTGTCGACCGCCGGTCGTGTCGACGTAGATGTCGTCGATTGGGCGCTGTGGACGGCAATCACCCGCGGCGGTCGCATGCTCGGCTTCGGGTTGGTCGGAGCGGCTGCAGGTTGGGTGCTGTGGCACGTGATCCCGGTCCGGTTCCAGGCTGCGACCCACGTGTGGGTGTACACCACAGGAGCAGTCTTGCTACTCACCGGACTTGGCTTCGTTGTAGTTGCGTGGTCCTGAGGAGCCGAGCCGTGTCGATCCCCCCAACCCTCACCGTTGAGCGCCACCTGGCATCGGGACCGAACGTGACGCCGATTGAGGCGTCGGTACGTCGCAGCATCGGCGAGCACCACGCTTTGCATCCTGACACACCGATGGCGGCTAGCCGCCGGCACGATCTCGATGCCTTGCGCGGTTTCGCCATGTTGCTCGGCATCGGACTGCACGTTGCGTTGTCGTTCTTCCCCAACATCTGGCCCGTGCAGGATCAGACCTCCACCGTCGACGGACCGTTTGACGAACTCTTCCACGCCGTGCATGGGTTCCGGATGCCACTGTTTTTCCTGCTGAGCGGCTTCTTCACTTCGATGCTGTGGCGCAGGCGCGGTTTGCGAGCGCTGCTGTGGCACCGCTTCCGCCGAATCGTGCTGCCGCTGGCGATCGTGCTCATCGTCTTGGTGCCGATCGCCATCTTTGTCACCCAGCAGGCGTTCGCCCCCCTCACCGCGGTCACCGACGGCGACAACGTCTTGTTGACGGTGGCCGTCCGCGACGGCGGATTCGCGCTGACGTGGTTCGACAACTTGGGACATCTGTGGTTTCTGTGGTTCCTGGTGTGGTTTGGGGCCGGGTTCGCGATCGTGGCTGCCGCCCTGGAAAGGCTCCATACGAGCCGTCGGCAGCGGGTCGATGCATGGCTACGGTGGCTGATGTGGTCGATCGTCCCCTTCACCCTGCTGGGGCAGTGGCTCATGGGCGAGCGGGGGGAGATTCCGGTGTTCGGGCCCGACACATCCCTCGGACTGATCCCTCTGCCTCATGTGTTCGGCTACTACGCCCTCTTCTTTGTATTCGGCGCGCTGCTGTTCGAGCGCTCCAACCGGAATGGTGAGTTCCTGGTCGACACCCTCGGTCGAAGGTGGCGGATCACCCTGCCGGTCGCGATCCTCGTCGTCTTCCCCCTCGCTCTCTCGCTTACCTTCGCTGGAGAGAACCCTTCGTGGGAACTGGCGACGGCGGCCCAAAGTGCCTATACGTGGACGATGTCGATCGGTCTCATCGGTCTGTTTCGCAGCATCTTTTGGACGGAACGCCGCGGCGTGCGGTACCTGTCGGATGCCTCGTACTGGATGTACCTCGCCCACATTCCCCTGGTGATCGTCGCCCAGATGCTGGTGCGGGATTGGAATATTGCTGCGGTCTTCAAGTTCGGGCTGATCAGCGTCACCGTAAGCGCACTCCTGCTCATCACCTATCAACGCTTCGTCCGTTATACCCCTATCGGGACCCTTCTCAACGGCAAGAGAACCCGTCCGGCGACACTCGATCATCGTGGCGCCGAGGCGCGAGAAGTACACGACGTGCAGTTGCGTTGTCTCCTGCTGCCTCATCTCAATATCGCACCGGGTGCGTTGGTAGAGTCGAGAGGAGTTGAGGGGAAAGGGCGTTCGGAGTGTTGGCTACGCCGCCAGTCGGTGGCCCACGGCCGGTCACCCGCCCTCCAACCCGACGGGCACAGTGCTCGTCAATAGCTCGGGGAGTTTGACCCATGAGCGCTGACGTCATCGGCCGGCCGTGGACATTCAGTCCGGCCGCTCGGGTGGTCCGCTCATTCCTACAGCGTTTCATCCTGTTCCCGTTCCTGGCGCTGGTCACCCCGGTCACCGTCCGCGACCGTGCTCGGCTCCGCAGGTTGCGCGGACCGGTGATCGTGGCCGCCAACCACGTCAGCCACCTCGATACGCCGGTCATCGTCAAGGCGCTGCCGCCGACCATCAGGCGACGACTCATCGTCGTGGCCGCCAAGGATTACTTCTACCGCGGCCGGATCCGCGGTGCGCTGGTGTCCTTGTCGTTGGCCACGATCCCGTTCGATCGGAACGATGGCGCCGAGAGCCTTGCCCAGTGCCAGGGTTTGCTCGACCGAGGTTGGTCTCTGCTGGTCTTCCCCGAAGGAACCCGCAGCCCCCGCGGTGAATTGGGTCGGGTACGACGGGGCGTGGCCGTGATGTCCGCCCGCACCAGCACTCCGATCTTGCCCCTATACGTCCACGGCCTGGCCGAGATCATGCCCAAGGGCTCAATTGTTCCGCTGCCGGGCGGGGTCGTGGTCGAAGCCGGGGACCTGCTGCATCCGGTCGCCGAGGTCGAGGCAATTCGTGACCGGCTGGACGAATCGCTGCGCGAGCTGGCGTTGCGGGCACCCGATTGGGGCAACGCCAAGCAGCGCTCGCGACGTCGGAGTTGATTCGAAGTGAGCATCTACTCCCTGAAGCCGGCATTCCGCAAAGCACTATCGCCTGCAGCCAGGCTGATGGTCCGAGCCGGGGTCTCGGCCGACGCCCTCACCGCGTCGGGTCTCGTGTTCGCAGCGTTGGCCGGGCTGGGGGTCTGGCTGGGCAAAGAGGGCGGCGGGTGGATACTCCTGGTCCCGGTAGGAGTATTGCTGCGCACCGCTGTCAATGCTCTGGACGGCATGGTGGCTTCTACAACCGGGACTGCTCGGCCGTTAGGCGATGTCTTCAACGAGGTGGCGGATCGGGTCGGCGACGTTGCCGTGCTCCTGCCATTGGTGCTCGTCCCCGGCGTGAATGATGTCCTGGTGGCGGGGACGATTGCGGCCACCCTCGTGACCTCGTATCTCGGTCTGGCAGTAAAGGCGGCGGGCGGGTCGCGGGTCTACACCGGGGTGATGGCAAAGCCCGACAGGATGTTCGTGGTCGGCGCCGCCGCCCTCGCCGCCCTCGTTTTCGGCGATGCCGGCGCGGCGTTCACTGCGGCGTTGTGGATCATGCTCGCCGGCGTCGGGATCACGTTCCTGCTTCGGGTCGCCGAGGCGAGACGGGAGCTCACTCAGACATGATGCTGCCGGCCGTGCCGTTGATCGACAACCCGCTCGACCATGAGTTGTTCCTGCCCACCGTGGGGCGAGTGGGGGCCTTGCTGGCGGTGGCAGCTCTCATCGTCCTGATCGTCGAAAGGCGTCGACTCCCCCAAATCCGACAGAGCAGCCTCTTCCAGAAGGTGTTGTCGTGGTCACTGATGGCGCCGGCCTATCTGGCCGCCGTCTTCGTTGGAGGGCCCGTCGGTTTCTTGGTAGTGGCCTTCATGATCGTCCAGGGACTCGCCGAGTACGGGCGGCTCATCGGGCTCAACCGCCGCTATGCCTGGCTGCTCACCGGTGCCGGGGTGGCGACGCTCGGTTTTACCGGTGTGCTCACTCAGTTCTTCCTCCTGGCCCCGCTTGCTTTTTTTGTCATCGTGACCGCGCTTCCGATTGTCACCGGGGAGGTCGCCGACGCTCATCGCCAGGTCACCGGTGCCCTCTTCGGCTACATCTACATCCCGTTCATGCTCAGCTATCTCGCCTTTATCAAGGTGCTGGAATTCGATGGAGTCGAGATCCTCATCCTTACCGGCATCGCGCTGGCGCTGTCGGACATAGCTGCCTTTACGATCGGTTCCCTCCTCGGTGGACCGAAGTTGGCTCCGCGAATCAGCCCCAACAAGACCTGGGCCGGAGCCGCCGGAAACGTTCTGGGGGCCTACGCTGGCTGGGTTCTTATGTGGTTCGCCATTCCGGGAGATTGGAGCCTGACCACCCGTCTCGTGGTGCCGGCGGTCACGGCGATTGCTGCGCTATACGGCGACCTCACGCAATCGTTCGTAAAGCGCGACTTCGGTGTAAAGGATGTCGGAGATTTGCTGCCGGGCTTTGGTGGCCTGCTTGACCGCATCGACAGCCTCCTGCTCGGCTTGCCGCTCAGCTACTACGCCATCGTCATCTCGCAGCACTTCACGGTTGGGGCGAGATAGCGCCCCAAGGCCGCTCCTGGCTACCCCCTTCGTCTCGAGCCGGGGAGTCATAGCCAGTGAGCGATTACGAACGCACCCAGATAGGCGGCGCTGTTGGCGACAGCGTGCACGAGCACGGGCGTTGCCAGACTCTTGGTACGGAGACGGAGCCAGGCCAACCCGACGCCCACCATGCCGGTGAGGATGACGCCACCGACGACCACTCCGACGGAAGCGGCGCTGCCGGCGTCGCGGATGGCACCCGTCTGGTACACAGAGATCGTGCTCCAGGCAGGCAGCGCATGCCAGAGACCAAATAGGACGCTCGAGCCAACGATGGCTCGCCTTGTCGATGTGCGGCGCCTCAACCAGCCCAGAAGAACGCCGCGGAATAGGGTCTCTTCAAACAGTGCAGTACCGATCGGTATGCGTACCAGCCCCTGGAATAAGGCACCACCGAGTCCGACACCGATCACCCGTCCGTCTTTGAACAGTGGTCGCATAACCGGGATCGCGACCGCGGCACCGATCCCTATCACGATCACAACTCCCAGCAGTGCACCGATGCGGATCCCGCGCGCCAGGTGAGAGCGGTCGGTGCCCATCTCGTCGCGGGTGAGACCGAGCCTGTCGGCAAGCCTGAACAATCCGACCGTTGCAGTCGCGTTGAGCGGTAGGTAGCTCCATGCTGGAAAGATGAGATTCTGCGCAACGTTGTAACCGGCGGTCCCGGAAACGAGTGCCGCGGTGACCTGTTCAGAACCCCGTTCGGCGGGCGTCGACTGCCCGACGTCAGCGCCCACGTGCTTCAACCAGCTTCGCTCCGACGGTCACTTCGATTCCTCTGGCAGTCCTATCGAGTCGGTCTAGCGGAATTGTCGGGAACATGCCGGGTGTGCGCCGCCCGACCCACAGCGCTCACCGGCGAGTGTTCCGTCGATGCATCGGTTGCGATCCGACCTGTACGACGGCGCAACTAGCGTCTCGGCCATGTCTGCACCCGCCGTTTCGAATGAGATCGAACAGCTTCGATCACTGCTCGATGCCGGCGACCCCGCCCGAGCCGGCGCTGCCCTCGACCGGTTACGCCGAGCGTGGCAGCAGAAGCCGGCCGACTTCACAGATTCTGACGTCGCGGCTTTGCGGGCGCTCGCAGTCGAGGTGGTTGCCGCTCGGGTCGGCTTGATCGACCACGTGCTCGAAGACGTATTCGGTTTCCCGTCGTTTCGACCCGGTCAACGCCAGATAATCGAAGCGGTCGTATCGGACCGGGATTGTGTCGGCATCATGCCGACCGGGGCCGGCAAGTCACTCACCTATCAACTGGCCTCGCGGGTTCTGGGGGGCACAACGTTGGTGGTGTCGCCGCTCATTGCCCTCATGAAGGATCAGGTGGATGGTCTGTCCGAGATCGGAATGCGGGCCACGTTTCTCAATTCGAGCCTGGAACCGGCCGAACGCGAGGAGCGGATCTCCCGGATGCGCCGCGGTGGGTACGAGCTGGTCTACGCCGCTCCCGAAGGATTGGAGGCATCGGTCGGGTCGGCACTCGATGGTGTCGATCTTCGGCTGATCGCGGTCGATGAGGCTCATTGCATCAGCCAGTGGGGTCACGACTTTCGTCCCGCCTACCGCAACCTGCGCGGGCTCAAGGCCCGCTTCGGGGTGCCTCTACTAGCACTGACCGCCACCGCCACCGAGGAAGTGACCCGCGACATCGAGGCGCAGCTCGGCCTGGTGGACACGGTGCAGTTCCGGGGGTCGTTCTTCCGACCGAATCTGCGGATCCACGCTCTAAAGAAGGGCGAGCACGACGGGCGCCGAATCCAAGTGCGCCAGTCGATCGGGCAGCTCTGTGTTGCCAGAAGAGGTCAAAGTGGGATCGTCTACACCCTGTCACGTAAGTCGGCGGAGTCGACGGCGAAGTACCTGCGCGGGTTGGGGGTTCCGGCGTTGGCCTACCACGCCGGTCTCGATGCAGACGAACGCACGTCGGTTCAGGATGCGTTCATCCGAGACGATGTCGACGTGATCTGCGCCACCGTGGCGTTCGGGATGGGGATCGACAAGTCGAACGTGCGCTACGTGATCCACCGCGACATGCCCAAGTCGGTGGAGGGCTACTACCAGGAGATCGGCCGGGCCGGTCGCGACGGAGTGCCGAGCGACTGTGTGCTCTTCTACTCCTGGGCCGACGTCATAAACCTGGAGCGGATGACGGCCAACGAGGAAACTGGGGAGTGGCATAGTCGCCAGGTCCGGCTGATGTTCGACTGGGCCGATCAGAACGCCTGTCGGCATCGGACTGTGGCCGCCTACTTCGGGGAGGACATCGACGACTGCGGAGTGGCGTGCGATGTGTGCACCGGGGATGACATCCTTGCCGGCTTGACGCATCCGGTTGCGATCTCGGGCGCGTCGGGGGAGCGGGCGGATAGCGCGGTCGATGAGCTACGCGCCACGCCACTGTTCGAAGATCTCCGGGCACTACGTCGGCAGCTCGCCGACGATCGAGGGGTTCCGGCCTATGTGGTGTTCAGTGACGCCACCCTGCTGGCGATGACAGAAGCCAATCCAACCACCGAGGCCGGAATGCTCGCCATACCCGGGGTGGGCCCGGTCAAGTTGGAACGGTATTCGGAAGCATTCCTGGCTGTGCTGCGCCGCGGCGGGTGAGGGATTGCGGTGGCAGCGATGGACCACGAAATCGGTCCTTCGTGATCCCAACCGCTCGGGCTAAGTTTCCCGAGCATCAACGCCGATGTAATTGGTCTATGAGCCATAGAGCACCCCGAGTCCTGGGCAGTCGAGTGCCACCGCAGGTGTCGCCCCATTTCCCGCTTCCACCCGACCATACGACGCGTACCGCCACCGGTCGTGTCGGCACACGCAAGCGGGTCAATTTCGGCTCGCTGTGGAAGACACTCGGTGCCGCGTTGCACCTCTCCACCCGCTAGCTCTTTAGTCCTCAGTCTTTAGTCCTTAGGTAGAAGGCTCAGTTTCATAAGACCTAACGCCTTCTCAGTAGATGAACTTCTCCAGCATCCGACCGAGGAACGTACGCCGCGCCGTGTCGTTTGCTTCCACCAGCAACACGCTGCTGTCGACCCGGTCGGCTATCCGGTCGGCCAGATCGGCGAAGAATCCAAAGCGGCGCAGCGAGGCACCCAAGATCACCAGATCAGCGTCACTGGCGATACCGCCCAACGCCTCGACCAAATCATCGGAACGGACCACATCGCTCGTCGTGTCCGATCTGCAGAGTTCCATCAACTGCTGGTGGTACTCCCGGATTCCATCTACCTGGCGTTCGGTGGCATCATCGGCGACGACGTGGACGAAGCGGACCGTTCCGTCGGCCTCATGGGCCAAGCGATCCGCCAGGTCGACCTTCAACGCGTCGTAGGGCCCACCGGCACCCATCACCGCCACCGACCGGATTGTTTCTCCGGCCCGGCTCTTCAGGAAGGCCGTGTCGCAAGTGAGATGCTCTCGCAACCAGCGTAATTCCCCTCCGAATAGCCGACCCGGCCGATTCGCTTCCGGAATCTCGGCCAGGACCATATCGATCCCGTTCTCTGCGACGTAGTTGATGAGTGCTCGGCGGCGGTCGTGGCCCAACACTGCTCCGACCGCGACGTTGGCGCCCAGTTCGCGGGCAATCTCGTAGATACCGAGCTCGAATCGAAGTTCATTCTCGGTCTTGGCCGTTGCTCCCGACAGACTCATCTGGGCAGGGATCTGCTCGAAGCGCATCACGTCGATACGTCGTCCGGGCCGGATGACGGTTCCGGCCATGCGCAACAGAGCCGTTAGACCGGAGGCCGAAATGTCCGTGCGCACCGGGATCAGGATGCGGCCTTTGCCGGGACGCCGCAAAGCGTCTTTGGTCTCCTCCACCAGTCGGGCCGTGGCTCTGACCCGAAGAGCGTCCAGGGAGGCACTCTCCCTGCTGGCGCGGGACTGGCCGAACACCTGATACCAGAGGAAGCCCCCGATGACGATCCCGATCGCTCCGATCACCGGTACCAACCCCATCTGGGTCAGTAGCAGCATCGATGCCGCGATTCCTGCCAACTGGATCCAGGGATACAGCGGTGATTTGAACCGCGGCCGATACCACGCCACCTTGCTCTCGCGGAAGGCAATGACGGCCATGTTCACCATCGAAAGCACCAGCAGTTGGAAGGCGCTGGCGAGCTTGGCCAACTCGAACAACGGCACGAAGGCGATCAACGCCAGAAGAGCGATTCCGGTCGCCGCGATCGACACGACGGGCGTTCCCGAGCGGCTTCCGATGGTGGCCAATCGTCTTGGTGCCAGGCGATTGCGTGCCATCGCAAACGGGTAGCGGGACGACGCCAACAGGCCCGAATTCGCCATGCTGATCAGAGCAACGACGGCCGTTACCCCGATGATCTTGGGTCCGATGTCCTGCATGAATGCCTCAGCCGAGGTGGCCATCGGAGTCAACGAAGCGGTTAGATCTGCCACCGGGGTGGTGCCCACCATTACCAGCACGATCGCGGGGTAGAGGAAGATCATCACCGAGATAGAGATGAGAATTCCCAGGGGGAGATTTCGGGCGGGGCGCTTCACCTCTTCGGCGACGCTGGCGACATTGGTGACGCCGGCATATGCCACGAACACCAGTCCGGCCGCTTCGAGCAGACCGAACGTGCCCTCGGCCAGGAATGGTCGATATCGGGCGCTATCCACCAGGGTGATGCCGTCGGCGACGAAGAACGCCAAGACTCCCAGCGAGAACGTCACCAGCAGCGCCTGAACCCTCCCGGACTCTTTGATACCGGCCATGTTGAGCAGAATCAGACCTACCGCGATACCCAGTGCCACCGGACGGATTGGAATGTCGTGCACGAAGAACTGGAGGTAGGCACCTAGACCGACCAGTGCGAAGGCCGCCTTGAATACCATTGCAAACCAGGTGCCAAATCCGGCGATCGTTCCCATCAACGGTCCCATGGCTCGGTCCACGTAGAGATAACTGCCGCCGGCCTGAGGCATCGCCGTGGCCATCTCCGACTGGCTGAGTGCCGCAGGAAACACCACCAGCCCGGCAACGAAGTACGCCGCGATCACCGCTGGACCCGCCACCTTGGTGGCCAGACCGGGCAGTACGAAGATGCCGCTGCCGATCATTGCCCCCAGGGACACGGTGAAGACCGCATAGAGCCCGAGGTCGCGGGCCAGAGACTTGTCTTGTGTGGGACCGATCAAGTTCTGGCAGCGTAATCCGGTAGTGCGCCCAGCATCGGACCAAACCGGCTCGACGCCGAATTCAACCGCCACGTGTCGCCTGGCCGTACATTGTCGACACCGGTTCTCTTCGTTCGCGTAATCGTCGTCGCACCCCTAGGTTGGTTTCGATATGAATGAGCAGATCCGGCGAGCCCTCGAATCCGACCGAACCATCGACATCACCACGACCGGACGAGTGTCCGGGTTACCTCGCCGGCTCGAGATCTGGTTTCACCAAGTAGATGATGCCATTTACATCACCGGAACGCCGGGAACCAGAGACTGGTACGCCAATCTCCTTGCCAACCCGTCTTTCACCTTTCATCTGAAGGACAGCACCCAGGCCGATCTGGCGGCAACGGCCGACCCGGTGATCGACCCGGGGGAGCGGAGGCGATTGCTGGAGGTCATCACAGATCGGGTCGACGCCAGTCAGCCGGTCGACACGTGGGTGGCCGAGAGCCCGCTGGTGCGCGTGGAGTTTGAGTCCGGCGTGTGACGGCAACTGGCTGACCGAAGTACGGTTTTGGACCTAGCCGGGTGATCGCTCGTAGGGTGTTCTGATGGGATTGAGAGCACCGATGCGCATGGCGATTGCGCTTGCTTTGGTGGTCGTAGCCTGCAGTGATTCCGGCACTGCAGTGACCTCGACGGCTGTCGCCGGCCGTATCCCAGATGTTGCTACTACCGGCACTACCGCGCCGAACCCCACCGCGCTGGTTCCGCCGCTCGCTTCCGGCCGTCTGGTGGTTATCGACCAATCCGGCGACGTCGTCACGATGCGCCCCGATGGGAGCGACCTGCAGCGTCTGACCGACGACGGCGGAACGGTCGAATACCGCCAACCGTTGTGGTCACCCTCCGACGAACGGCTGCTGTGGACCGAGACGACTGCGACCGGGTTCGCTCTTGTCCTGTTCGACGATGGCGCCACTGTCTCGATCCCGATGCCGGCGTTGCCGTTCTTCTCGATGTGGTCGCCCGACGGGTCTCGGATCGGTGTCCTCCATGCGGCGGCCATCGACGGGCTGGAACTCGAGATAGTGGACGTTTTCGAGGAGACCGCTGATGTGGTCGCGACGGGGGCGCCCTTCTACTTCTCATGGAGTCCCGACGGGTTGCAGATTGTGAGCCATGTCGGCGCCACCACTCTGTCCGTTCTGGATGCGGACGGGGTCACCGTGCTCGGCGAGACTGCAGGAGATTTTCAGACGCCGTCGTGGACGGCGGAGGGGATTCTGTACATTGCCGACGGGGCGATCTCGGTTCAGAAACCGGATGGCGATCTGGTACCGATCGCCACGGTGGTGGGTCCGACCAGCATCGTGGCCGGACCGTTGGGCGAGCGGATCGCGGTCCAGGTCTTTGGCCCCGAAGATCCCGGGATCTTTGCCGCCTTCGGGTTGATCCCCGAGATACCTTCCAACGCAGTCGTGGTCATCGACCTCGGTACCGGCAAGATCGAGGTGGCGTCGAGTCGACGGTCCTTCGGGTTCTTCTGGAGCCCCGACGGAGCGTCCCTCTTGATCCTCGTTTCCGGGGAGCGGGAGGGTGAGGTCGAGTGGTGGGTGTGGCGCGACGGGGAGATCACAACCCGGGTGGCTTTCACTCCGACCGCGTCGTTGGTGCGCGACCTGTTGCCGTTCTTCGACCAGTACGCCCAGACATGGCGGCCTTGGGCACCCGACTCTTCGGCGTTCGCCTTCGTCGGGGCGATCGACGGCATCACCGGGATTCGGGTTCAGGATCTCGAGGGCGGGGAGCTGCTTTTCTTGACCGAAGGCGATTGGGTGGCCTGGTCGGCGGGGTGAGGTCAGAGCCACACCCGTGAATACCCCCACCATTGCGTTCTAACCAGTCAGGGTCAGCGTGAAGATGCCCGGTTGATTGGTGTTCGATTCCGTGACGAAGAACATGGCGAGATCTGCCCTCCCGTCGCCGTCACCGGCTTGCTCGAATCTCAACCGGAATTGGAACCGAGTCTCACCGGCGTCGAAGGCCGATCGGACCGAGTCCGTCACGTCGCAAGCGATCCCAGAGTTTCCGACCCGTTCGCAGGAGGCGGCGGGACCAATCGGGGCAAGATCGAACAGGGCGGCTCCGAACACTTCGTACACGACCGGCTCCGCAAAGAGGGTTCCCAGGTCTTCGAACGGAGCGCCGCGCACCGTAAGTGCGTCCGAGGAGAGCACTGCAGACGACACGCCCACCAATGACTCAGCCTCGAAGGTCAGATAGATCTGGACGCCGTCTCCGTCGGGAAAGTTGGGGTTGAGGTTGTCGCCCGCAAACAGCCCGGTTCCCATCCCGGCGAAGCCGCGCGGAGTGTGGCCTTCGAGTGCCCCGCCCTGGTTCGAGAGCGCCGTGGAGTTCGAGGGATCGGGCTCCAGAATCGCAGCCGTGGTGTCGGGTGCCGCGGCCGAGGAACAGGCGGCGAAGACGAGAGCCAGGGCGAGCGGTCTAGCGAACAGCATCGAGGATCCCCTGTGCGATGTATCGAGCGACGGCGATCTCGTCGGAAGCCAGCGTTGTCCCATTGGTGCCCGAGAACATCAGTCGGTCTTGGTCGTCGAGGGCGTGATGCAAACCCAGGATGTGGCCGATCTCGTGGCTGCTGACCCTCTCGTCGTGGACGGTCGACACATCGCTCACGAAGAAGGTCCGGAGCGCCAATGGAGCGAAGCCGTTGGCGCCGCCGGCGTCGGGTACGTAGAAACCAATCAACGCGCCCGGGTCGGGGATCTCGAAACGTCCCTGGTTGGCTGCAACGAGGAAGGCTCGTCCGTCGCGGGCTGCGACCTCTGCGATCACATCCGACGGAACCTCGATCTTACCGACCACCGTGATGTCGAGCATGATTCCCGCTTGGCTCCAAATCTCGGTCATGCGAGCCCCGATCTCGGCGACCTCGTCGGGCGTACGCGCCGACGACGGACCGGTGTCGCCGACGACCACATACAGCGATACCGGTAGGTGGATTGTCTCTCGCGTCGCATCGGGCCCGACAATCGATGTCGCCGTAGGAGTGACCGCAACGGCGGCCGAACCGCAAGCAGCGAGAACGACGAACAGCGGTGACAGCAGGAATCGCACGACCAACTCAACCGGTTCGGCATGCGGATGCTTCCGCTTCTATGGGTAGCGCTCGGAACACGCCGGGAACGATTTGCGTTGCACCACCATCATCACAAGGAGGCAAGGTGCGGAAATCGGTGTTGTTGATTGCTGTCTTGGCGCTGGTAGCAGCGGCCTGTTCATCCTCCGGAGATGAGGCAGCCGACTCGAGCACCACGACCGGAGCGGGTGCAGCCTCCACCACCTCCGTCACTGCGGCTCCGGTTGGTACTGAGACGACGGTGGCGGATTCACAAGATGCGGCACTCACCTTTACGACGGCCGCCGGCTGGTCTGCCATCGCACTGGGTGCGGGAGTAAAACCTGCGATCGCCCTCGACAACTCGGATTCGCCTGCCGTGACCTGGATCTTCGAGGCGATCGGTGAAGGCTTCATCGCATATGCCTCCGCCGGCGAAGGCTGGGACGTACAGCTGCCGGTGGAGGGCTACTTCTACGGCCCGATCGGCTTGGCATTCGACGCAGTTGGGGCTCCCAACATCGCTATTCACGATCATCAGGCCGACAATTTCGATCCCGACCTCGGCGATCTGGTCCGGCTCTATCGGGATGGGGCGGACTGGGTGGTGGACACGGCCGCTGATGATGGACACGACGGCTGGGACAGCACCATCGCCATCGGAACCGACGGCGTCGTCCATGCCGCCGGGATCGACCCGGTTCAGTTCGGAGGGCAGGACGGTGTCGAGTACTACCGAAATGCCGGACAAGGGTGGGAGGTCACCTCGATTGGGAGCGGGCCGATCCCGTACCAGTACAACGTTGGACTGGCCCTGGACCCGACCGGATCTCCCTCCCTCACCTACTACAACGACACCGATGGCGACCTGATATTTGCCAGCTTGGATGGGGACTCCTGGACGCTCGAAACCGTCGCCTCCGAGGGTGATGTCGGCAAGTACTCGTCACTCGCCTACGACGGGCAGGGTCGGGCTGCGGTTACGTTCTTCGAACAGACCGGAGGATCCACCGGAAATATCTTGTTTGCTACCAACGATGCGGGCGCCTGGGTGCTGGAGACCGTTGGAGAACTCGCCGCATTCTCCGAGGGCAACGCCAGGCGTAACTCCTCGCTGGCATTCGACAGCACCGGGCAAGCCCACGTCGTGTTCTCCGATACGACGGGCGTTTGGTACTCGGTAAGTGGCGACGCCGGCTGGGAGACCGAGCAGATCGTCACCGCCGACCTGCCGTTGGGACAGTTGGTGTCCTTGGTACTGGACGGATCAGACACTCCACATCTAGTGCTGTACGAGATAACCAGCAACAGTCCGCTCGATGGCACCATCGCCTATCTGACACCGGGTTGATGCTCGACGGGTCGGGCGACCAGTCCTAGACCGACTCCTGAACGCGATGGTGCCCCGGGATAGCCCGGGGCACTATCTTGTCGCCTTAGCTGGCTATCCGGGGCTGCCGAAGCTGCTCAAGAGTGAGATGACGTCGTCGGCTGCCGCTAGGCAGTCTGCCTCGGTGAGTCCACCGAAGATCTGGAGAAACATCCAGAAGCTGTTATCGCCAGAGCTGAGGTAGTCGGCGTATGCGATCAGACAGTAGAAGGCCGTCGCATCCCGGGCGATCGTCGACTCGCTTCCGAATCGCACATCGAGCACGGTCCAACCGGCGTCGGTAAGCGTGGCCGCATATCCTGGCGGTGGTGGTGAATTGACAATCGCACCTACGCGGAACCCGCCGTCGATCTCTTCGACCGACACCAATTCGGTGTTGGGCAGAAGCGGAATCATGTGGTCGGCAACGACCTGCTCTGGGGTCAGTGCCGCAGCTTGGGTGGTGGCGGGTGCCGCCGTCGTCGTCGTGGCGGCAGGAGCCTCGGTTGTCTCCGGCGCCTCAGTCGATGCCGGTGCATCGGTGGCCGCCGTCGTGGCCTGGGTCGTAGTCGCGTCGTCGTCTCCGCATGCGGCCGCCACCAGGGCAAAGGCCAGCAGCAGGACGATCACGCGTGTTGTAGTTGTTATCAAGGTGTATCCCCTCGTTTTGTCGGCCGTGGCGGGCCGAGAGATGTGCGACATTATTGGTGATGCGTTTCCAGACCCTATGTCGACACCCGTTTCTAGGGTGCGTAGATGCCCGATCGTCCCAGCTTCGTCGCCGTGCCGGGTTCCGGTTGTGCTGAGATCTGCTGAATGAACGACACGGCCTTCTACGACGAGTTCGCCGACAGTTGGTGGAACCCGGACGGATTCCTGCACGGAATCGGGACCCTGCTCAATCCGGTGCGACTGCCCTACATCGATCGGGTGTTGCACGCTCGTGGACTGCCAGGTCGGCGCGTCCTCGACATCGGATGTGGTGGAGGCCTGCTTGCGGAGCCCCTCAGTGAGTTGGGGATGGCGGTGACGGGCGTTGATGCGTCGATTCCGTCTCTCGCGGCGGGAGGCGATCACGGTGACATGGTTCGGTATGTGGGTGGATTCGCTGATCGCTTGCCGTTCGTGAACGGTGCCTTCGACACCGTCGTAGCAATGGAGGTCCTCGAGCATGTCGACGACCCGGTTTCGGTCGTGGTCGAGGCGAGTCGTGTTCTCCGTCCCGGAGGGACCTTCTTCTTCGCCGGGCCGTCTCGGACCCGGCTCAGCCGATGGGCGCTGATCGATCTGGCGCAACGCTGGCGGTGGTCGGCGGTGCTGCCTCGTGATTTGCATCGGTGGGAGCGGTTCATCACACCTTTCGAGATGTCTCTGATGCTCCGAGACTCCGGGATCGTGACCCAGGAGACGATCGGCTTGGGTCTCGATTGGGGTGGCCTTCTACCGGCGATCGGTGCCTACCGGCTGCTGCGCCGGGGGAGGATCGGGCACGCTGAAGCCGGGCGGCGGGTGCGATTGACAACTCGGCGAAGTACGAAGGTCGCTTACATGGGTTACGGGATCAAGGGCTGATTGTTGGCACCAGTCCGGAACGCGCCGCCGCGTCCCAACGTTGGTTCTTGGTATGCGGTTCCGCGCTCTCATCCCCGTGCTGGCACTCGTCGCAGCTGCCTGCTCGGCCGACGATGGGGGGAGTTCCACGACTTCTACTCTGGTCGTTTCGGAGTCGACGACTGCGACGACTTCCGCCGGCCTGATCCTTGCCGACGGTTCCATTCTCGGCCCGGCCCCGGACGTGCCCAGGGGTCCACTCAACTCGCAGACCGTTGCCGATCTTGATCTCGTCTTCAGCTCGTTGCTCACCGGGGTGGACACCGAGGCGCTGGCCCGCCTCGGACAGTCCGGAGACGCGCGGGTGGCCTGGCTGCTGGCCGACCTGCTCAGGTTCTTCCAGCAGGGCGAGGTCTTCGAGGTCTCGGTTGAATCCTTTGAGGAGCTCACCGGGACCGAAGTCGCAGGTGGATTCGTGTGGGGAGTGGTAACCGATCGCCTCATCGCGTGGGATTTGTCCGAACCACCCGGGTATGTCGGCTGGAAGCGGGTGCCATTCGAGATCATCGAACCGTCCTGGGAGCCGTTTTTTGGCGATCCGGAGTCTGTTGTCGACTGGCGTCACCTCAGCTGGGGCGGGGTGCTGATAGACGACCGACCGCTCGACGCCGTGACCTCCCCTTGTCCCCAGGGATGTATTCCGGCGCTCGACGACCCGGCCGTCACCGACGCCGCCGGCGGTGACTGGTACCCCGATGAGCGTGTGGTGTTCGGCATCGTGGTCGGCGACGAGGCGCGGGCCTACCCGAAGAACATCATGGAGATCCACGAGATGGTCAACGACACCGTCGGAGGTCGCCGAATCGGACTGCCGTACTGCACGCTATGCGGGTCGGCCCAGGCGTACCTCACCGACTCGGTGCCGGTCGGATTCGAAACCCTGGAGTTGCGCACTTCGGGCCTGTTGAGCAGATCGAACAAGGTGATGTTCGACCTGCACACATTTTCGATGTTCGACACCTTTCTCGGGACAGCCGTCACCGGACCGCTGCGCGAAGTTGGTTTCACGCTGGAACCGGTGACGGTGGTCACCAGCACCTGGGCCGATTGGAAGGCGGCCCACCCCGACACCACGATCGTGGCCGAGGATGGTGGCATCGGTCGCACCTACGCCTTAGACCCGCTCGGTGCTCGCGACGCCGACGGCCCGATCTTCCCCATAGGTGATGTCGATCCCCGACTGCCGGTGCAGGAGCAAGTACTGGGAGTGGAGACACCCGAAGGTACTGCCGTGGCGTTCGCAGTCGATGCGGCGCGACGCTCGATCGAAGCCGGAGAGTTGGTCGAACTCGCCGGGGTCGTGATCGTGTCCGACGGGGCAGGACTTATCGCTCTGCTCGATAACGGCTCCTCAGTGACCAGCCATCAGTCTTTCTGGTTCGCCTGGAGCCAGTTTCACCCCGACACCCTGGTGTGGACTCCACTGGGTTGATTTCGTTGAGGGCTAAGGCACCTGTGGGCTCGCTGATACGCTGAGGGAGTGAACCAGTCGCTTGTCGAATGTGTGCCCAACTTCTCCAACGGACGGGACCCCGAGGTCATCCGAGCGATCACCTCTGCCATCGAGTCGGTTGATGGTGCCGTCCTACTCGACGTCGATCCGGGGGTTTCCACCAACCGCACGGTGGTTACCTTCGTTGGTTCGCCCGAAGCCATTGTCGAGGCGGCGGTAAGGGCCGGTGTCGCCGCCGCCGAGCGGATCGACATGCGTCAGCATCAAGGTGAGCATCCCCGGTTCGGGGCGATGGACGTCTGCCCCTTTGTTCCGATCAGCGGGATCACCATGGACCAGGTCGCCGACTTGGCGCGGGAGACGGGACGCCGACTCGGTGAAGCCGGACTCACCGTGTACCTGTATGAGAATGCAGCATCGGCCCCTCACCGCCGAAACCTGGCAGATGTGAGGGCCGGTCAATACGAAGGGCTGGCAGACAAACTCACCGAGCCTGACTGGCGGCCTGATTTCGGACCAGCCGAATTCAACCAGGGCAGCGGTGCCACCGCCGTCGGAGCTCGGGAGTTCCTGATTGCCTACAACGTGAACCTCAACACCACATCACCCCGCCGGGCCAACGCCGTGGCGTTCGATGTGCGGGAGCGGGGTCGAATCGCCCGCACCGGCGACCCTCTCACCGGAGAAATAGTCAGAGACGGCGACGGTGAACCGCGGTGGAAACCGGGGATGCTCCAGTCCGTCAAGGCGATCGGGTGGTACCTCGATGAGTACCGGCAGGCACAGGTCTCGATGAACCTGACCGATATCTCGGTGACTCCGCTTCACGTCGTTTTTGATGCGGTGCGGGAGAGAGCAACGGTCCGCGGGATGCGGGTGACAGGGTCCGAGATCGTTGGAATGGTGCCGCTGCAGGCAATGCTCGATGCCGGTCGTCACTACCTGACTCGCCAGGGTCGGTCTCTGGGAATCCCCGATGAAGCGATCGTCGACATCGCAGTCAAGTCGATGGGTCTCGACGATCTCACACCGTTCGTTCCCGCCGAGAGAATCATCGAGTGGCGGATCGCGCAGCAGGGCGGTCGGTTGGTATCGCGCAGTGTGACCGAATTCACTCACGAAACTGCATCGGAATCACCCGCTCCGGGCGGAGGGTCGGTGGCGGCCCTCGCCGGCGCCCTCGGCGCGGCCCTGGGAACGATGGTCGCCAACCTGTCGGCCCACAAGCGGGGCTGGGACGACCGCTGGGAAGAGTTCTCCGAGTGGGCAGTTCGAGGCAAAGATCTTCATGCCCGGCTGCTGGGGTTCGTCGACGCCGATACCGACGCCTTCGGCATGCTGATGGAGGCCTACCGGATGCCCTCCGGATCGGGCGCAGCGGAAGCCGAGCGCGACGCAGCTATCCAGGCCGCCATCAGAGGCGCCATTGACGTTCCGATGGCCGTTATGGAAGCCTCTATGGAAGCGATGGAGGTGGTGGCGGCCATGGTGGATCAGGGCCTGGAGTCGTCCGTGTCCGACGCCGGAGTGGGAGCGCTCATGATCCGCGCCGCAGTGCGCGGCGCCCATCTGAACGTGCAGATCAACGCAGTCGATCTCACCGACGAATCGGAACGGGCGGGATATCTGGAGCGGGCGGCCGGACTGGAGGACACCGTGGCCGAGCATGAGACGGCGATCCTGGCGAAGGTGCGACAACGGATCATGTGACTATCTGCCATTTGACATGCAGAGCCGCCATCGAGCATAGTTCGGTCGACCGACCGAACTAGGAGGATGGTGTGGCCAGGGCTGATGGGGCTGCGACCCGAGTCGACCTGCTCGACGCTGCGGCGCAAGTGATCTCCGATCACGGTTACTCGGGCCTCTCGACTCGGCTGGTGGCCGAGACTGCCGAAGTCCCGCTGAGCCAGATCCACTACCACTTTGGATCGAAGCTCGACCTCGTATTGGCAGTACTCGACAAGCAGAACCGCACTTTGCTGGAACGGCAGAGGGTGATGTTCTCCTCGGAGACTCCCTTGTGGCTGCAGTGGGACCAAGCCTGTGACTTCCTGGAGGACGATCTGCGATCAGGCTACGTCAGGCTGCTACACGAGATGATTGCTGCAGGTTGGTCAGACGAACGGATCGCCTCGGCAGTACGAAGTCAAATGGATGGCTGGCATGGGTTGCTCGCCGACGTCGCTCGGCGTGCCACAGAAGAACTCGGTGGTTTCCATCCGTTCACGGCGGAGGAGTACGCCACGCTGGCGGTCTCAGCGTTCCTCGGTGCCGAGCAACTGATCTTGCTGGGGTTCGACGAAGAGACGATGCCTGCCAGATCGGCACTTCGCAAGATCGGACGGCTGTTGAAAAGAATCGAGGAGAGGGACCATGAGGCATTGCCTTCATCTGCATTGGGTTGATGTGGATCCCCCGCGCAGGGGGGTGGGTTGATGCGGGCCAAGTATCCGGATAAGGAAGGTTTCGTCGATCGCACTGGAATCAAGATCCACTTCGAACTCTATGAGAACGACGGCCCGACGATCTTGCTCATGCCTACCTGGTCGCTGGTGCACTCCCGCCACTGGAAGATGCAGATTCCGTACCTGGCCCGCCACTACCGGGTTCTCACGTTCGATGGCAGGGGCAACGGCAAATCGGATCGCCCCCGGACACCTGAAGAGCATGGCCTGAGCGAGTATCTGGCCGACGCCATCGCAGTAATGGATGAGACCGAGACCGATTGGGCGTTCTTGGCCGGGGTGTCTCTCGGTGGCTATTACGCGCTGAACCTGGCAGCACGGTTCCCTGAGCGCGTCCGGGGAGCGGTCGTGTTCGGCTCGGCGACTGCCGCATTCCCGGATCTGGCTCTCCCGGAGAGAACCGAATTCGAGTGGGATGCAGAACTCGACACCACTGAGGGCTGGGCCAAGTACAACAAGCAGCACTGGCTGCGCGACTACCCCGACTTCGTGGATTTCTTCATTCGGCGGTGTATCTCCGAGTCCCACTCGACCAAGCTGATCGACGACGGAATTGGTTGGGCTTTGGAAACCGACGGTGAGGTTCTGGTCGCCACCGGAGAAACGATCGACGGAGTAGCCGGTGACGATGCCGTTGCGGCCTATCGCGGGATCCAGTGTCCGTTGCTCATCATCCACGGCACCGACGACCACATCATCTCTCACAAGGTCAGCATGGAACTTGCCGACCTCACGGGCGGCGAACTCGTTCTGGTGAGTGGAGGTGGTCACTTCTTGCAGGGTCGGGAGCCGGTCAAGTCCAACCGGCTCATCCGGGCGTTCGTGGAACGTGTCATTGGCACGCCGTCCCCTTCCCAGATCTGGACCAGGGGGCTCGATCGGCCTAAACGCGCTCTCTACCTGTCGTCACCCATCGGCCTGGGCCATGCCCGGCGCGACGTGGCGATAGCAGGAGAACTGCGAGCGTTGCGTCCGGATCTCCAGATCGACTGGTTGTCCCAGCATCCGGTCACCGCCGTCCTCGAAACCGAGGGTGAGAGTGTTCATCCGGCCAGCGAGTACTTGGCCAACGAATCGAGCCACATCGCCAGCGAGTCCGGTGAGCACGACCTCAATTGCTTCCAGGCGTTGCGCAACATGGATGAGATTCTGCTGACCAACTTCATGGTGTTCCAGGAAGTTGTGGAAGAGGGTGAATACGACCTGATCATCGCCGACGAGTCATGGGACGTCGATCACTTCTGGTTCGAGAATCCCGAACTCAAGAGGGGGCAGCTGGCGTGGATGACCGACTTCGTCGGCTACATCCCGATGTCGGAAGGCGGAGACCGCGAGGCCTTCGTGGCCGCCGACTACAACGCCGAGATGATCGACCATGTGGCTCGCTATCCAGGGATGCGGGATCGGGCGATCTTTGTCGGCAGCCCCGAAGACGTCGTGCCGCTGCGCTTTGGTCCCGATCTTCCGCTCATCAAAGACTGGACCCTCGACAACTTCGATTTCTCGGGTTACATCACCGGATTCGATCCGGGGTCGCTCGACCGGGACGCATTGCGTTCGGAACTGGGCTACGAGCCCGACGCGAAGGTGTGTGTTGTGACCGTTGGCGGTTCCGGTGTTGGGTCCGATCTGATCAACCGGGTGATGGATGCATATCCGGCCGCGCTTGGACTCGAGCCGAGCCTGCGGATGATCGTCGTTGCCGGTCCGCGGATCGATCCGGATTCGTTCCCCAAAGTCGAAGGGGTGGAAGTTCACAGCTACGTCCCACGGCTCTATCGGCATCTCGCCGCGTGCGACGTCGCCGTGGTCCAGGGCGGACTCACGACGACCATGGAATTGGCTGCATCGCAAACGCCATTCCTGTATTTTCCTTTACGCAATCACTTTGAGCAGAATTTCCACGTTCGTCATCGGCTCGATCGATACGGAGCCGGTACCTACATGGACTACGCCGCCAGTGATCCGGATGCGATCGCCGAGGAGTTGTCCAGGGCAGTCGGCCGCGTCGAGAGATCCTTGGAGGTCGAAACCGACGGCGCAGCACGAGCCGCGTCGATGATCGCCGAACTCATATAGCAAGGGGAGGCACCATGACCGACGACACTCAACAACAGATCGAAGAAGCGGCGAGCGCCGGCGACTTCGGTGTCGATGTGTCGGTATTGCGCGAAGAGGTGCGGCACCACTACGCCCAGGTAGCCGTCGCTCCCACCGATGAGTACCACTTCCACACCGGCAGGCGTGCTGCGCTCCAGGTCGGCTACGACGCCGACGTGCTTGACGGCGTTCCCGACCGGGCGCTGGAGGCCTTCGCCGGCATCGCCCACCCGTTCCACTTCGGCCTCCCCGCTGAAGGTGAGAAGGTGGTCGACATCGGATCTGGCAGCGGTACCGATGCGATGATCGCCGCCCGAGCGGTCGGCGACGGCGGCAGTGTCATCGGAGTTGACATGACGTCCGAAATGCTCGAGCTGGCGCGGAGTACGGCGTCGGCGGCCGGGATCGGCAACGTCGAGTTCCGTGAGGGATTGGCCGAGAGCCTTCCGGTCGACGACGGATGGGCTGACCTGATCATCTCCAACGGCGTACTCAACCTGGTTCCCGACAAGGTCGGCGCATATCGGGAGGTCATGAGGGTGCTGCGCCCGGGCGGACGCATCCAGATCGGTGACATCTGCGTCGACAAGCCGGTTCCGGAGTCGGCCAAGCGCGACATCGATCTGTGGACTGGCTGAATCGCCGGAGGCCTGCCGTGTGCAGGCTGGAAGGTCATTCTCGAGGGCGTCGGGCTCGTAAACATCGAGTTTGGACCCCAGGTGGACACATATGCCGGAGCGAGTGGGGAACGCAACGCTCGCCGGTTCGGCACCTTCGGCTACCCCTTTAGGGGCCACAAGCCTCAGGACTGATGACGGCGTCCCGCCGCGGCCGGTCGCTTCGAGGCCGAGAAATCTCAGCGCAATTTGAAGCCGGGGTCAGTCTGGCGGGGTAGATCCCGGCTGAATCAGGTCGGCACGACAATGCCGGGTTCTGGCTTCTAGAGTTGCAGCATCACACGGGAGGGGCCCTGTAATGGTGCGTCGGGCGCGCAATCTGTTGCTCGTATTCGGTCTGGTTCTTACTTTTCTCATCCTGTCGACGTCGGTGGGCTTTACTCAGGCGGTGGGCGTGACGCCGGGGTCGGCGCCGCCCGGCACCGAGATAACGGTCTTCGGCGATGGTTTCGAGCCGGGCGAGGAGATCACGATCGGCTTCGGCGGTGTTGAGGTGGTCACCTTTGCCGATGACAGCGGGAGCTTCACGGTCACCCTCACGATCGATGAACTGATGCCGCCGGGAATGCACCCGCTGGACATCGACGGCGATCAGGGGAACTTCTTCAGCTTCGAGTACCTGGTGGAGGAGCCGCCGCCCCCAACCACGACGACGACCCAGCCTCCGACGACGACCACGACCGCGGCTCCAACGACGACCGCCGACGGTGCGACGACGACCGAGGCCGCGACCACGACTGAGGCCCCGACGACGACCGAGGCCGCGACCACGACGATCTTGGACACATCGGTTCCGTCAACCACCATTGTGGACGACAGCCGAGTTTCCACGTCGGATGGGGGAGGGGTGCCATGGTGGCTCTTCTTGCTCGCCATCCTCCTTGCGGTGGCGCTGGGAGCGGGGGTGATGATGGCGGTCAATAACGCCAACACCGCAAAGAGTGGGACCTTCAGCGACACCGCCCGCAACGATTGGGAGTATTGCTCGGGGCGCTGTCGGGTCAAGTACACAACCGTGACCAGGACGCCCAGCGAGGGCGGTCGGCAGGTCCTGGTCTCCGCTGTACCCGGGAGGGGCACCCCCTGCACCGGTTCGGGTTGCGGATGCGTTCTGTTCCAGAATCCCGCGGGCGGTGGCTCCCCGATTCTGCTCGACGAGGATGGTGGATCAGTCAGAAGGGTCGGCGGAGTCGAGTATTCGGCGAGGTGCGTCAAGAAGGTCTAGATCCCTGCGGGTGTCGGAAGCATCTGACGATGGCGTAGGTTGGACCCACCGGACCACTACAGAGGCGACAGCACATGAATCCGCTCGAAGCGCTTGCCACAGCCGGCCAGTCGGTGTGGGTCGACTACATCCGTCGCGACTTCACCAGGGGCGGGGAGCTCGCGGCTCTGGTCTCCAACGGTGTGCGCGGCGTGACCAGTAACCCGTCGATTTTCGAGGCGGCGATCGGCGGCAGTGCCGAGTATGACGAAGCACTGCGGTTGAGGCTCGACGTCAACCCCGACTGCACGCCGACCGAACTGTTTGAGGCAGTCGCCATCACCGACATCCAGGAGGCAGCTGATGTTCTCCGCTCGGTCTACGACGAGTCGGGCGGCGCTGACGGATTCGTCAGTCTCGAGGTATCGCCGACTCTTGCGCACGATTCAGAAGGCACCATCCGCGACGCTCGCAGGCTCTGGGCCGCGGTCGATCGCCCCAACCTGATGATCAAGGTACCGGCAACCGGCCCCGGCATCCCAGCGATTGAGGAGCTGATCTCTGAGGGGGTCAACGTCAACGCCACCCTGATGTTCTCGATGCACGATTACGAAGAGGTGGCACAGGCCTATGTGCGCGGCCTGAAACGCGCCGCGGATCCGGCGGGGATAGCGTCTGTGGCCTCCTTCTTTGTGAGCAGGGTGGAGAGCGCGGTCGACGGTGCATTGGACGCGATCGGGACGGAAGAGGCGGCGGCGCTGCGCGGCAAGGCGGCCGTCGCCAACTCCAAACTCGCATACCGCCGTTATCGGGAAATCTTCGAAGGCGAAGAGTTCACCGAGTTGGCGGGCCGGGGCGCCCGTGCGCAGCGAGTCTTGTGGGCTTCCACCAGCACCAAGGACAACGCCTACAGCGACGTCAAGTACGTAGAGGAGCTGGTGGGGGACAACACCGTCAACACCTTTCCGCTCAAGACTCTCGATGCATTTTCAGATCACGGCACCGCCAGGGCCGACGCCATCACCGAAGATGTCGTCGGCGCGGAGTCGGCAATCGCAGCTCTGGGCGACCTCGGTGTCGACTTCGATGCCGTCACCGCCCAGCTCCAGGTCGATGGTGTCGCCTCGTTCGCCAAGTCCTTCGAGACGATGTTGGAGACAATTGAATCCAAGTCGAAGCAGCTTCTGGCTGCTTCGATCGACTCCCAGACCCCATCGCTGGGCGACTCCACGACGGCGGTGGACGCAACAGTGAAGCAGTGGACCGACGACCGGATGGTGGAGCGGATGTGGGACAAGGATTTCACGGTTTGGGTCGATGACGATCAACCCGAGATCACCGACCGGCTGGGCTGGCTCACGCTGCCGCGGGTCATGCGTCACCACTTGGAGGACATCCGCTGGTTCGTCGATGAGATTCGCGCCGACGGGATCACGGACGTTGTGCTGCTGGGGATGGGCGGCTCCAGTCTGGCGCCGGAGGTGTTTCGGCGTACGCTCGGCGTCACAGACGGTTACCCGAACCTAACGGTGCTCGACAGCACTCATCCGGCGGCGGTCGAAGCGATCGCCACTGCGATCGATCCCCGCAAGACCCTGTTCATCGTCGCATCCAAGTCGGGTACGACCATTGAGCCCCTCTCCTTCTTCGAGTTCTTCTGGGCTCGGGTCGCTGCGTTGGTCGATGAACCCGGTTCCCACTTTGTGGCGATCACCGACCCCGGCACCGCGCTGGTGGATCTTGCCTCCGATCGTGGATTCCGCAAGGTGTTCGAGGCGATCTCTGATGTCGGCGGGCGCTACTCGGCGCTCACTCACTTCGGACTGGTGCCTGCTGCGCTAATCGGCGCCGACATCGATCTTCTCCTCGACCAAGCGCTCCGCATGGCCGAAGCGTCCGCGCTGCCGGCGGTCGAGAACCCGGGAGTCCGTCTCGGGGCGGCTCTCGGCGGGTTGGCCAGGGCCGGTCGCGACAAGGCCACCTTCGTGACCTCGGAGTCGCTGGCGGCGTTGCCCGACTGGTTGGAGCAGCTCGTTGCCGAGAGCACCGGCAAGGAGGGCGTCGGCATCGTGCCGATTGCCGGAGAACGGCTTGGTGCGCCGGAGGTGTACGGCGACGATCGCATCTTCGTGTACCTCGGTTTCGAGGGCGATGATGACCCAGAGCAGATCATGGCACTCGATGCTCTCGAAACGGCAGGGCATCCGGTGATTCGGATCACCGTTGATCGGCTCGAGGACCTGTCGTCGGAGATGTTCCGGGCGGAGGTCGCCATCGCAGCCGCCAGCTCCGTTCTGCACATCCACCCCTTCAATCAACCCAACGTGCAACTCGCCAAGCAACTCACCAAGCAGGCGATGGACGGCACCGTCGACATCGGGGGGGGAATATCGGAGACCGGAGCCGAAGACGCCGAGGCGGTTGCAGCGACCATTGAGACGCTTCTGACAGGACTTGGCGTCGGCGATTTCTTTGCCATCCAGGCGTTTATCGCTCCCACTCCAGAAAACCAAGCCACGCTGCAGCGGATTCGCCATGCGGTACGCGACCTGCACCGGGTGGCGACGACATTGGGCTTCGGCCCCCGTTTTCTGCACTCGACCGGTCAGCTCCATAAGGGTGGAGCCAACACCGGTGTCTTCCTCCAGATAGTGGATCACTTCTCGCCCCGGGTCGAGGTACCCGGCACCGATTACACATTCGGTGCGCTCATCGCCGCCCAGGCCGACGGCGACCACCAGGCGCTGGTCGACTCCGACCGCCGCGTCGTACGGGTCTGCTTGGGCGACGACGTTGCCGGCGGTCTTGCCAATCTCGAAGGCGCCGTGGGCGTCTCACTCGAAAGGACTCGGTCATGAATCTTGGAATGATCGGGCTCGGCAAGATGGGGGGGAACATGGCTGAGCGGCTGGTTCGGGGTGGCCACCGGGTGGTCGGTTTGGATCGCCATGCCGCCACCGCCGCCGAAGGCGAGAGGGACGGCGTCGAGATAGTGACGACCCTGGCCGACATGGCGAGCGCACTGCCGTCTCCCAGAGTCGTGTGGCTGATGGTCCCCGCCGGTGACATCGTCGACGAGGTGATCGCCGAGATCTCTCCCCACCTCGAAGAAGGCGACGTGATCGTCGACGGCGGCAACTCCAACTACAAGGACACGGTTCGCCGTGCCGGTGAGCTGGCGCAGGCGGGAGTTCACTTGGTCGATGTCGGCACCAGCGGCGGAGTGTGGGGCCTGGCCGAGGGGTATTCGATGATGGCCGGCGGCAGCGACGAGGCGATTGCAATACTCACCCCGGCGCTGCTGACGCTGGCCCCGGCCGAAGAGCAGGGTTGGGGTCACGTGGGGCCGAGCGGGGCGGGACACTTCGTCAAGATGGTCCACAACGGCATCGAGTACGGCCTGATGGAGGCGTATGCCGAGGGCTTTGCCCTGCTGCGTGCCAAGGGCGACTTCGATCTCGACTTGGCTCAGATCGCCGAGATTTGGCGATACGGGAGCGTGGTTCGGTCTTGGCTGCTGGATCTGACGGCTGGCGCCCTGGCCGAGAATCCCACGATGGAAGGAATCGCTCCTTACGTGCCCGATTCGGGAGAAGGTCGGTGGACGGTTTTCGAGGCAATCGATCTCAACGTAGAGGTCCCCGTGATTGCGCTGTCATTGATGCGGCGCATCGATTCCCGCGACGAATACGACTATTCGGATCGTCTGCTGTCGGCGATGCGCCATCAGTTTGGTGGCCACGCCATCAAGAAGGCCGACTGAGGCGGTCAGCAGATGACAAGTGCCGGTTTCCAGATGCCTGGCCGCCGGATCAAAGCGTTTCGGGTAGCGCCAACAGCATCTCGTACCACTGCACCGCGGTGTCGATGGTCAGATGGTCGTCGGATTCTCCCCGCAGGATCTCGGGGAAGCGATCGAGAGGGGCGGGTTGCTGGTCGGTGCGGATGATTCCGCCTTTGCTGCCGAGGGTTCCGGCGTAGTACCAGGCAAATTCGGGTCCGGCGGCCAGATCGCTCATCACCACCCGTGGTTTGGCCTCAGATAGGTCGTCCCAGGTGGTCATCGCATCGTCGAAGTCGTGGCCCCAGCGTTGGCACATCTCGCCGAGAACCCGATCCGGGTCGCTCCTGAACCGGGCGTTGTCGACGATTACGAACTCGATGTCTTCTTCCCGGCAGAGGTTGATCAGGGAGATGAAGGAATACCACCCGTTGTCCGGCTGGGTGACTCTGCTGGTGAGGATATCGCCGAGGTCGCTGAAGTCGTTGCCGTCGAGTGCATCATGGAACCGGCCGGCGTCCGGGGAGTCCGGATCTTCGGCCAGCCACTCGCGCACCATGATCCGCCACCGTGATGGCCAGGCAAGTTGTGGGTGTCGCATCACGAATGCGATCGGCTTACGGGCACGGTGCAGAAACCAGTGGGCGATCTCCTTGGCGGTGAACTGATAGGCGCTTTCCTGGACGATGTCGCGTTCGGTCAGCTTGCCGTCTGCCACATCGAGGAAGCTCTCGATCGGTTTGTTCTCCCAGAAGATCGGCGCCGCCGGCTCGTGGATGTAACGCTCGAAGACGTGCTTGCCGTCGTGGTCGCGTAGGAGCAAGAACAGAGTCGCCAGCAGGGTCGAGCCGGTACGGGGCATGCTGACGATTATCGGACCACCCCACGAGCCCTGAGGTGTCAGGGCCTCGAGTTGAGCGGGCTCAACGTGGGATCGCCAGGCGCGGAGGTCGTCAACGAGCGGCAGATCAGAATTGGGCATGGAGCGATTCTCGCGCATCGCGGCATGCTTCCGCTCGTCGGTCACGCAACGGCCGCCTGTCGGCCGGCCTTGCCATACAATCTCCGCCATGCTCTGCCCCTCGTGCTCAGCCGCGACCAACGCCGGCGACCGGTTCTGCGCCAACTGTGGTTCGGCACTGGAGCAGCGCTGTGGCACCTGTGGCACCGTCCTACCCGAAGATGCGCGGTTCTGCCCGTCCTGTGGCACGTCGCTGACCGATTCTGAGGTCGGCGACCAGGATGATCATGCCGGTGAGGAGCGGAAAGTCGTCTCGGTTGTCTTTGCCGATCTGGTCGGATTTACCGCTTCCAGCGACGGAGCCGATCCCGAGGATGTGCGGCGACGAGTACAGCCCTTTCACACCGCGCTGCGGGAGGTGGTGGAGGGATTCGGCGGTCGCATCGAGAAACTGATGGGTGACGGCGTCCTTGCCGTTTTCGGAGCACCGGTCGCTCACGAGGACGATGCAGAGCGTGCGGTGCGGGCCTCCTTGCAGATCCAGGAGCGGGTCGATCAGCTTTCAGGAGCCGACGGCATGCAGGCAAGGGTGGCGGTCGGGACCGGCGAGGCGATGGTGCTAGTCGAGGGTACGACGACCGATCGGGAGGGCCTCATCGGAGATGTCGTCAACACCGCCTCCCGTCTCCAGGGCGAAGCCCCACCGGGGACCGTCTTGGTTGACGATGCCACCCACCGTGCCACCCGGCGCGCCTTTCGTTACGAAGAGCGCCCACCGGTGGCGGTGAAGGGCAAGAGCGAGCCGTTGTCCGTGTGGGTGGCGATCGAACCGGTGGCTCGCCTCGGCGCTGATCTAGAGGATGACGGGGCGACTCTGGTCGGACGCACCTCCGAGTTGTCGCTGCTCATTGATGCGTTCACCCGTGGTGTCGAGGATCGCACCAGTCAGATCGTGACCATCGTTGGTGAGCCGGGCGTCGGGAAGTCTCGCATGGTGCGTGAATTGCGGCGCCACATCAATGAACTGCCGGATCTGATCAGGTGGCGACAGGGGCGGTGTCTTCCCTATGGCGAGGGAATCACCTATTGGGCACTCGGCGAAGTGGTAAAGGCCCAGGCGGGCATCTTGGAGACCGACACCCCGGGTACCGCCGTCGGCAAGCTTGGAGTATCGCTCGAGCCCCTGCTGCCCGAAATGGACGAGCGCACTTGGGTGGCTGGCAGGTTGGCAGCGCTGGTCGGCTCCGATCAGGAGGCGAGCGCCGACAAGGCCGAACGCTTCGCAGCGTGGCACCGTTACTTGGCGGCATTGGGCGAGCAGCGCCCCACCGTCATGGTGGTCGAGGACCTGCACTGGGCAGATGCCAATCTGGTCGAGTTCCTGGCAGGAGTCCCGGAGGCGACGCGCGACACGCCGTTGCTGCTCATTTGTACTGCTCGTCCCGACTTTTTCGAGTCGCATCCCACCTGGGGGTCCGGTCAACGCAACGCGATAACGATTCATCTCGAACCGCTCGACGCCGAGGCAACCGCGCAGTTACTCGACGAGCTGTTGGCAGGGGAGAACCTCGACTCCGACACCCGTCAGATGGTTTTGGAACGTTCGGGCGGCAATCCCCTGTGGGCGCAGGAATTTGTTCGGATGCTCCACGACCGCACTGGCGATTGGGGAGAGATGGCCATCCCCGAGACCATCCAGGCTGTCGTGGCCTCCCGGATAGATCTGCTCGATTCGGATACCAAGACGGTGGTACAGGCCGCATCAACGGTCGGAAAGTCTTTCTGGGTGGGGGCGGTAGCCGAGATGCTCGCGGACGCAGCCGGATTGGACGGCAACCTGCGCGAGCTCGCTCGGCGAGAATTAGTCCGACGCGAACGGGTTTCCACGGTTGCTGGAGAGACCGAGTACGCCTTTACGCACTCGCTGGTTCGTGAGGTGGCGTATGGGCAATCTCCGCGCTCGGTTCGCGCCGAACGTCATTTCACCACTGCCCGCTGGATCGAGGGGATAGCAGGCGACCGTGTCGGAGACCGCGCCGAGGTGATCGCTCACCACGACGCAGAGGCCTTGAGGCTCGCCTCCGCCACCGAGCTACCTGATGTGACGAAGTTCATCGAGGCATCGTTCAATTCCCGCGTACGGGCAGCCGAACAGGTCGCCCATCTCAATGCGCCGGCTCGTCGTCTCCATCTCGAGGCAGCGTTGGAACTTGTTCCCGATGGCGATTCCCGACGGGCGCAGGTGTTGATGGATCTCGGCACCGCCCTGGGGGATACCGGACTCGTCGATCAGAGCATCAAGATCACCCTGGAAGCGCGTAGTGCTTTTGAAGAAGCCGGAGACCTGGAGCGGTGGGGCCACGCATCGGCGCTGCTCTCTACCTACTACTGGATTGCCGGCGATCCCGCTGAAGCAGAGCGGATGCTCACCGACGGGGTCGAAAAACTGCAGCAGATCCCGCCTGGTTCGGCTTTGGCCGACCTGTATGCGCAACAAGCCGGCCGCCTTTGGCTGCGTGGAGACTCGATCGATGAAGCGCTGGAGCACGTCGATAGGGTTCGTCCGATCGTCGAGGTTCACGGCGACCTTCTGTCTCGGCGTCGACTGTTGTCGGCGGAGAGTGGAAGCCGGTTCGACGCGGGGGACCCGTCGGCCGTCGAAGTGTTCCGCCAGGTATTGCGGATGGCGATCGAGTCGGACGAGTCGCAGCCGATTGGCGCCGCCTACCTCAACCTTGGTGAGCAGCTGCGCACTGGTTGGGGCATCGACGAAGCCATCTCGGTACACGAACGGGGACTCGAAGTCGCCATTCAGCGGCGGACCTATGGGGTAGAACAGTTCATCAGGTATTCGCTTGCAACTGACTTCTTCATGGCAGGCCGGTTTGAGGATGCGCTGGAGCACATCGCCGCAGGGCTGGCACTTCCCGGTGCTTATCCGTATATCCATGTCGGTTTCGAGGCCATTCGACTTCAGATCGAGACCAGTCGCGGCGGGACCGGTCAGGCGCCGCTGCAAGAGGTCGACAAGATGCTGGCCGACTCGATCGAGATGGAGGATCTCCAGGTCATCGTCCCCTCACTGGAGTCGGCGGCATGGGTCCACCTCATGGTTGGCGACGAATCCGATGCACTGCAACACGCCCGTGGCGTTGTAGATCGCTCCGGCGCCACCCGATTCCTGTTTGATGCCTTTGCTCTCCCGCTCTGGTTGTTGCGCCGAGCTGGAGAGATCGAACGAATCTCCAGCCTGCTCGACGAGCTACGCCGGTTCGATATGCCACGGCCCAGGGCCCTCATCGCCGTCGTCGAGGCTCTGGTGCTGGAGGCAAGCGATCCGACCGCTGCTCTGGAACAGCTCGATGCGGCGGTTATCGACCTTATCGATCTCGGGCATGTCATTGCGGCCGTGTTTGGTCTCTCGGATGAGGTTCGGATAGCGCGGGACCTCGGTGATGACGATCGTGCCGCATCGCTGCTCGACCGGGCCCGCGACCTGCTCGAGGACGCCGGCGCCGAGCCCTTCTTGGAGCGGATCGGGCTGTAGACGACATGTCGCGATCCGGGGAGCGTCGATGCTCTGTCTGGTGTGACCGAGGGAACAACTTTGAGTAGAAGCCCCACCGACGGGTTTTCGGCGTTCGTCGCCGATGTGGGTGCTCCTCTTCGTCAAGCGTTGATCGCCGCCTACGGACCCAATGTCGGACCGGACGCCACGGCCGATGCACTCGAATACGCCTGGCAGCACTGTCCGATTCGGAGCGCGACTCCGGGATTCAGCTGGTGGTCACGAGTTGACGGTGGGTGTCAACATGTGAATGCCGGTGGCGGTATCGGCCCTTGGGACACCCGATACCCAACTGCATGCACCGGTCGGGTACTAGACGATCTTGCGATCCGATGCCCAGCGGGCCAGTTCATGGCGGTTGCTCAATTGGAGCTTGCGTAGGACCGCGGTCATGTGGGTCTCCACTGTCTTGACCGAGATGCTCATCCGGGTTGCAACCTGCTTGTAGGCATAGCCGCGGGCGATCAGCCGGAGCACCTCCCGCTCCCGGTCGGTGAGCAAGTCGAGCTCGGGATCTGTGGGAACGTTCACCGAGCCGGCAAACGCGTCCAGTACGAAGCCGGCGAGCCGTGGCGAGAACACGGCGTCACCTTCGTGGATGCGAACGACTGCAGCTACCAACTCATCGGGTCCGATGCTCTTCGTCACGTATCCGCGGGCACCGGCCCGGATCATGGCGATGACATCGTCGGGCGCATCGGAAGCCGACAACGCCAGGAAGCGGAG
>Ga0255057_10000196_pt1 | contig 34201 bp, 35 predicted proteins | sample Cases_109_6_MG_FD_189022 | JGI IMG/M metagenome (GOLD analysis project Ga0255057, IMG submission 189022) | Seawater microbial communities from Amundsen Gulf, Northwest Territories, Canada - Cases_109_6 | ecosystem: Environmental > Aquatic > Marine > Gulf | place: Canada: Northwest Territories... | reverse complement strand
GGCTGTCAGCTACCGCCGAGGGAGGCCGTGCAGGGTCTTCTGGTCGGAGGGCCCCCCCTCCAATCGAGCAAGGCTCGATTGACTCCCCCTCGAGGGGGGAGTGGTTCCCTCTTGCTAATTGCTAATTGCTAACTACCTACTGATAACTCACGTACACCGCAGCCGGAACGAGCTGAAGAACATCGAATGGGGAAATTCCACCGGCAGGTCGGTCCTCGTCGTAGAAATTCTTCCACCCCCAGCTCCAGGGATGGTCCTCCCACCCTCCGGTCAGGAAATCCCAGGTCACGTACTTGTCGGGCACGGCTCCCTGACCGTCCATCTGAATTATCAGTTGGAGCTCGGGTGGCGCCTGGATTGTCTCGCGGTCCTGCAGCATGAAGTCGCGGAACTGATGAAGGAGAAGCACCTTTTGAGGGAGGTCGTTTTCCCTTACCAGGTTGGCGAGCCACTCGGCGACCTGGTTCACCTCAGCTGCTTGAACTCGGCCGATCTGCTGGAGGGGGAGTTGCTCCGGACCGAGGCGCCACTCCGGATCGAGCGCAAGCCCGACATGCGGATTGAGTAGTTCCTGTTCGTACCTCATCGCCTGGGTGAGGAAGTCGGAACGACCGGGCTGGAGGTCCAGGACTACATAGACATCCTGCTGTGCGGCGATGTCGATCCACGGTTGGATGATCTCGTTTCCCATCTCGTTCGAGTAGTTGCCGTCTCCGCAGGGGTTGCCGGCGGCGACCGTTGTGATGATCTCGAAGGTGGGGAGTGCGGGGACCGCGGCGGCTTCGAACTGGGTCGCAATGCCCTGTACACGTGTGGCTGCTTCGGCCGGACCCTGCTCGCCGAGTGCTCCCAGTGCGGTGGTTTGTGGATTGCCGTACAGGGCGACGAGTATCCGCGGCAACACCAGGAATCCGCCTCCCGGAAGCTCCTTGGCAGATCGAATCACGTCGAGTTGCCAATGGCTGTCGGTGGTGACTTCGCCGAAGATCTGGATCGATCCCGCCCCACCGGGAATCGACTGGAGTGCGCGGCCGGCGCCCGGTACGGCTCGCAGGTCTGCACTGTGGACGAGCGAGGCGATGGCACCGGATGCGGCGGCAGCGGCAAAGGCTGCCAGGGCGGTCGCGACCTCGTTGCCGTCGACGAGGATGGCGACCCCGGTTTCGCCGGTTCCGACGGTGAGGCTCGGAACCTCGAAGTCGATCTCAACCGGCGTCGGGGGAACCGTCGTCACCGATGTTTGGTCGCTGCTCAGCGTCGGGGGTATGACCGGCGGGATCAGTCCGGCACGCGCCTCGAGGGCGTTGACGGCGGTGATGAGAGTGGCGGCTCCGGGTACCTCGGGCAGTGGCATAGTCGCATCGAATCCGGCCAGTGCGTTGATCTGTTCGGCGAGCTTGGAGGTGTCACCGCTGAGGGTGATGATCTCGGTCCATTGGGGTGCGGTGAATGCGACGTCATCTCCGACGGCGATGATCTGCTCGGGGGCAAGGCGTTCTATCTCGAATCCGATGATTCCGGCGGTGTTGGCGGATCCGACCAGCAGCGGGGCCTTGAGGGCCGCCGCCAGTACCGCGGCGATCGCGACCCGATTGAGGTCGCGGGCGCTCACGATCACCGCTTGGGTGGCACACTCGAAGGTGGCTTGGGAGATGTGTACCGAAGCCAGCCCCGCACCCTCATTGAAGAATTCGATGCTCGGATTGGGCACGCCCGCGCGAACTACAGGCGTGTCCGCCGTGCAGAACGGAGGCAGAGGAGGCGTGTCCGGAGGAGCCGTGTCTCCCACCACGATGCTTCCGTCCGGTGAAGCGCCGGTCACGATCGGTGTCGAATCGGAACCAGCGGAGCAAGCGGTCGCGATCAGAATGAACGCGAGCGCGAGTGTGTGCCGGCGGGGGATTCTCATGCGCTGGGGAGCGTAACGGGGTCCTCATGTTGAGTCGGTATTGAGGCCGCGCCTGCTGGCGCGCCCTCTTATGCTGCGGCAATGCGTAGTGATGCCACCAGCGTGGGCGAGTACCTGAAGTCGCTTCCGAAGGATCGTCGTAGTGCGATCGAAGAGGTTCGACAGACGATCCTCGACAACCTTCCCGATGGCTACCGGGAGGCGATGAACTGGGGCATGATCTCATACGAGGTGCCGCTCGAGACCTACCCGGACACTTACAACGACCAGCCGCTCATGTACGCCGCGCTGGCTTCGCAGAAGAACCACATGGCCGTGTACCTGACTTCGGTGTACACCGCTGAGCGAGCTGATGAGTTCAAGGCTGCCTATATGGCCACCGGTAAGAAGCTCGACATGGGTAAGTCGTGCGTGCGTTTCAAGCGAATAGGTGATCTGCCGTTGGATTTGATAGGGGAGGAGATCAGGTCGACCTCAATGAGCGATTTCATCGGCCTCATGGCTCGCGATGCGTAAGAGAGTTTTCGAAGCCGGGGAGCTCGACGCCGCCGAACGGTACAAGCTGATGTCCGGTCTCATCGTGCCCCGACCGATCGGCTGGATCGGTTCCCGCGATGCGAATGGTGTCAACAATCTCGCCCCATTCTCTTTTTTCAACATGGTGTCCGGTAGCCCACCAACGTTGCTGTTCACCACCGGGATGACGATGCGGGTAAAGGATTCGCTGGCAAACGTACGTGCCTCGGGGGTGTTCACCGTCAACGTTGTGACCGAGGAAGTCGCCACCGCGATGAACGTCACGTCGGACTCCTTTCCGCCCGGGGTGGACGAGTTCGCCGCAGCCGGCCTCACAGCCATAGAAGGGGAGGCGGTGACAGCTCCTCTGGTCGCCGAGGCCAAGGCGAACTTCGAGTGCGTGGTCACTCACATCTATGAGGTGGGGGAGGGACCTTCGGCATCTGTGGTCTTCGGTGAGGTGTTGCGGTTCCACGTTGCCGAATCGTTGCTCGACGGAACCCGCATCGACCTTGCCGGCCTCAAGGCGGTCGGCCGGCTCACCGGGCCGTGGTACTCCCGCACCACCGACCTGTTCTCGATGGAGAGACCCGGTAGCGACTAGTCCGCTGTCCGTAAGCCTGGCGACGGCTCTTACCGAGAACGGGAAACTCGACGGCGCTCAATCGATCTAGTGGTAGGCGCGTCGATTACCTGGCAATGCAACCTCGTCAACTACTAAAGGATTTGATACAGGGGCCGGGGTGGTTGCGGGGGGACGTCGGGGACTTCTCGCCAGACGTGGACCGGCATACCGATGAACAGGTAGTCGTCCAGCCAATCAGAGTCCCAGGTGTGAACCCGCGTACACCCATGGGATGCCGGGTAGGCGGGGACGTTGCCGTACCCGTGAATTCCGTAGTACTTGGTAAAGCCCCAGTAGTTGTACACGCACCAGCCGGTGATCGAATCACAATTCCAGCCGTACTGACGCCAATTGAGTTGGAAGTCGCCGTGCGGCGTCGCTGCTCGCACGTCGCGACCGTTCCTCACCGAGTAGTAGGTGCCGCCGCTGCCGGTCGACGTCGGGAGGATCCCGGCGATCCGGTGGTTGCGGATCACGAAAAGTAGCTGTCGGGTGGTGTCGATCTCGACCCGATCCGGCTCGTCCCATCTGATTGGGATCTGCGGTGTCGGAAGGAGAGCGAGCCGGATCCAATCGAGTGCGTAGAAGGATCCGGTACGCGGAACCTCGAGATATTTGTGGAGGGTGATCACGGCCTTTTCTGTGGCGGTGTCGAATTCGCCGTTGATCTCGCCTCGGTAGAAGCCCTTCTCCCGTAGGGCCTCCTGCAGCCTGGTAACCGCGCTCCCGGCATCTCCTTGATGGAGCGGGACCAACGGATTGAAGCCGTAGACCGGCTCGATCGTGATCGTGGGTTCGGCTGCGGAGGCGTTCGTGGACGGGAGGAAGGTCGCGAGCGCGACCACGAGCGCCACTCCCAGCTGCAGCGCTCTCGAACTGGCCCCCAAGCGGAAGCTGCTGCCCATCACCACCGCAATCTAGGCCGACGTACAAACAGAAACCAGAAATCATCGGGTATCGGACAGTCGTATCGCTGGTCCATCCCCCTAGATCGGCAGCACGGATGGCACGCTTGACCCAGGGCGCGTTCTTCGCTTCTCCAAGCGGGTAGCTCAGCGGTCGGCGAGCACCTGTAGGCCGGCGTGCATTCGGCCGAGCCCGTCCCAACCCATCGATACGGCCGGCGCCGGGATCTCCTTGGGATCCGCTCCGGCCCGCACTTCGTCGATCAGGACCTCGACGGTACGAAAGTACTCAGGGAGACCGCTTAGAGCCCCGACGTCTCCCGGTATCCCATGGCCGGGGATGACGTGGAGTGGGTCCATATCCAGGATCTTTTCGACATAATTTGCCCAGGCGCCGGGGAATCCGTCGTGCATGCGGGGGTGGATGCCGTGCCAGCACAGGTCGCCTGTGATCACGAGGCGCTCTTCGGGGAGCCAGACGACCGTATCGCTGACGGTATGCCCCTTGCCGTGTGTCTCGATTTCGACTCGTCGCTCGCCTTCGACTACGAGTCGGCCGTCGATGAGCAGGTCGGGGAGGGTGAGCTTGAAGATCTCGGCAGAGTTCTTGAAGTGGCGAAGTTGTTCGAGTTGCTTGGCCGCCCTCTCATCATCGTCCGCTGAGTCCTGCAATGACGCGATAGATGTCTCGATCTCCTCCTGCCAGGCTGCCAGCCCCTGGGGCGCCATCTCTTCGATGAGTCGCTCCATGGTCTGGCGGGTCGAGACGATCGGGACGTCGGCAAAGACCTGGTTGCCGCTCGTGTGGTCTGCGTGCCAGTGGCTGTTGACCGCCAGGTAAACCTGATTGCCGGTCAATTCCTCGGAAGCCCTGCGCAGTTCCTGGGCAGCCACCTCGGTCATGAAGGTGTCGACAATGATCGTCCGGCCGCCGGCATCGATGATGGTTGCGTTGCCGACCGACGCGCCCGCCAGGTCGGCTTCAGCCGCCCATACCCCGGAGACGACCTCGTGCAGAGTGAAGTGTTCGAAAGTCATATGAGACATCTCAGCACGATTCGGATGCCGCTGCTCCTCAGCGGGTCGTTATCGTGGCGTCACCCAACGCAGGATTCGACCCATGTTGGGGGAATCCGTCGCGTTCGGGTCCGATCTGGCGGACCCGGGTGTATTAGCCGAGTGGACGGCATCCAGGTTGTTCGCGGATGCGTTCCCACCAAACCCGCTCGCTGGCCGGATCAGGTCTTGGGCGGCGTTGGGATACGTGCCGGTTTGGGCACGGGCTGGAAGTGGGTCCAGCACAACTCGTTCTTGTTGTAGGACGACAACTGGGTCGTGCAGCCGTTGGCGGTGCATGCGCGACCGCGGCCGTACGTCTTGCGGGGCCGACCCCCGGAAAGTTTTGACAGTGACTGGCTACTCATTTCGGCGCCACGATGCCACGGATCGCCGACTTATTCAAGATGGAACCGGCCAGAGAAACGCCTGAACCGTCTGGGCCGCGGGCATTTGCATGCCGCTGCTGCTTGACTGCGGTGACCAGAGAAAGGAGGTGGTCCCAATCAGTAGCTGTTCTTATAGGGCCCTGGAGGTGGTCGGGCGCTAAGCGACCACACTGGAGAGGTCGCTTGTCCACTCGGACGGTGGCGACTCCAACCCGGACCACCGGAGCCGGAAGACCCGCGAGCAGGTCCTCTCGTGGCAGCGATTCCGCTGAAGTGTCTTCCGGCTCTCACGCGCCCGGAAGAGATCTCAGACTTCAAATAGAAGTGCGATGTCTGATGTCTGATGTCCGGCAGCGGTGAGACTCCTCTAAATCGCCCAGGATTTCCGGGATGATCCGAGTTCTACGAACAGCTTGTACTGCGGTCCCGCGCTGTCGTCGATCGGATCGCCGGTGCGTTGGAAGCCGTATCGCGCGAAGAAACCGAAAGTGCCCGCCGGGGCGACACACCACACCACGCGTGCCTCTTGGCCGACCACGTGGTCCAGACATCGTTCGACGATGAGCGCTCCAACACCGACTCCGCGATGGCCATGGTCGACCGCCACCCCGTGCAGCCGCCACGCAGCAGTTTGATAGCCGCCCGGCATTGGCTCTGGGTGAATCGATCCGACCGCGACCTGGTTCTCATCCCTGTAGGCGGCCACGTGGCAGGCATCCGGATGCTGGTCACCGGCGACTATCGGCGCTTCAACCAGATGACGGTGCAAGAGGGCAGACCTGAGGGCGGTGACGTCGGCGGCGGTCACGATCTCGATGGCGTAGTCGCTCAACCGTGGTGCCCTGGTGCCATGCCGTGACGATACCGCCGAGTCCGGAAACGGGAAACGGGAAACTACTGGTTACTGGTTACTGGTTACTGAGACAGATCCTTCCTCGCTCACTGTGATCTGGTCTCCGGTGGTGATCGAGTCGTACAGCTCGGGCTCCACCACCAAGATCGGACAAGTCGTCCCATAGAGTTCCTCGGCTACGAGGGCTCCGAGGAGAATGATGTCATCGGGCTCACGCATCACGATCGCACAGGGCGCGGTTCCGAGCCGGATCGCCTCGGCGAGCACACTCGAAGCAGACGATGAACCGCGGCCCCAGGGCAGGACGAGGACGAAGTCGGTGACGATCGTTCCCGCCTGCGGATGACGTCGGTCGATGATCTCTCCGGTCTTCGGATCGAGACCACCCCACATGCTGAGGGGCTCGGAGAGGACCAGCGCTACTCCCCGAGCCGTACCGCCCAGGAGGGCACGGCTCACGCCCACAGCGACTCGTCGCGCACGATTCGTCCCGCTTCGGCCGATGCCACACAGTCGGCCAGTGATCCGAACACCACATCGACACCCAGGTTGCCGGGGGCGTAATAGGCGACCTTGCCGGAGTTGGTCATGACGACGCCGCGGCGCCGGCGGAGTATCGGCGTCACGTAGGCGCAGGTATCGGTGAGGATCTCGATGCCGGCGCGTCGGATCGGGTCGAGGTGGCCGGCTGCGGCCGCCTCGGCGAGTTCCTCCCGGCCGGTGTTGACGTAGAACTCGACATCGCGATGCACGGTCGTTCCGGAGGCGAGCTCGGCCAACCGCTCGAATTCGGCCACCGAGAAGTGAGGTGTTCCGACGGAAATCGCCGTGAGCGGTCCGTCGCTTCTGGTCGTCAGCTCATCGCGCGCTCGGCGCAGCTCGTCCATTCCGACTCGGACGTCCAGGCGGATCTCGGCGGCGCCGGTCGCCTCAGCCAGAGTTGTCGCCTCGGGGGTGATGCCGACAGCATGGAACATCGCCACGCCGCCGGACGATGCGGCGGCAGCACCGAGGGCCTTGAGATCGTCTTCGGAGGCACCGAGAGATAGGCCGGTGATGGCGGGGATGAAGACGCCGGTCTGTCGACCGATCAGATGGCCCAGCACCGGGTAGAGATCCTCTGTCTCCAGGACGGCGTTCGGCACCCCTTCCAAGCGGAATACGGACCACGCTCTGCGGTGCTCGTCTCGGTGAAGGCCGGCGTCGGGGACCCGGCCGGTCAAGGCGGCGCAGATGTCGATGAAGTCTCCGTAGCGCTCGGTGCGGGCCCCGAGCACGGAATTGGCGAAAACGATCGCATTCGACTCGGCCCACGCCACGTGTTCGCCCAGGCCGGGCCGTTGTTCGAGCTGGTACGGCGCACACGTCCATGTTGGGCTGCCACCCAGCGCCAGATATGCAGCCATGAGGCGCCGGCCCCGCTCGGCCAAGTCGGCGTCACCCCGGAAGAGGTCGGGGTGCAGCAGATCGAGCGTGCCGACGTTGAGCGTGGTCGGAATGACGACTCGTCCTTCATCGGCGACCAGACGTTCGGCGAATTCCAACCCGGCCTCGCCGTGATAGAGACAAGAGTCGATGTGTGCGGAGGTCACATCGATGAGGTGATCGGCCCGGTTGGCCTCGGCGAGTCGGGTGATGATCCGCATCGCCAATGCAGCCGCCGGTCCATGCTCGCCTGCAGCCAGGGCGTGATCGCGATCGGAGAGAGTGAGGGTCATGAGGTGTTGATTGTTGTCGATTCTTATTGAAGGGCGAGTGATCGACTTCAGACGCGACTTGAGGAGCAGGATTGTGAGGTTCGTTTTCCGTTCCAGGCCGAAGCTTGGGTTGATGGCCCGGACGCGTTTGCCCGGGAATTCGGCACAACTCTCGTCGAGTTTTCCGTTCCCCGTAGGAGCCGCCGCGAGGCTTTACGGATAACGGATAACGGATAACGGATAACGGATAACGGATAACGGATAACGGATAACGGGAAACGGGAAACGGGAAACGAACGCTTCTCTCGGCTAAACTACATCCTTGTAATCCTTCGAGAGGCGCGCTCAGTGGTCCTGGCGGCACCCATAGCCATCACCCATCAAGTTGCCGCGACAGAGGCGGCATCGATCCATATGCACTACGAGGGTGAAGTGGTCGAAACGCCGCTGGGCTCGTTTGTGGGTGTCGATGGCATCGATGGGGTCGCCGTCCTGGCACCCGATCAAGGCCTGGTCGAATTCTTCCCCGGTGACCGCCAACACCTGGCGACCTTGGGACCGGTGGCGGCTTTGGTTGCGGCGAGCGGATGGCGGGTCGCGGTACTCGTTCCGACGGAGCGGATGGGTGATGCCCACCAGTCCTTGCGAGGTTTTCCGCTCCATCTTCAATCGTGGTGGTCCGACGGAGATAACGTCTGCTTCGGGGGTCCCGAAGTACCCTGAGAGGGCATATGCCGGTTCCTCTCTACACGCAGACCGTTGTCGCATTTCTTTGGGACTATGACCGAACCCTGGTCCCGGGAAATCAGCAAGCGCCGCTGTTCGCCGAATACGGTGTCGAAGAGTCCGAATTCTGGCGCGAGGTCGATGGACTGGTCGACTTCTACGATCATCGCGGGATCGCGATCAGTCGCGATTCGGCCTATCTGCTTCACATCCTGTCGTACGTCGAACACGGTATCTTCGACGGTCTCACCAACGAGAAGCTTCGCATTTTGGGAGCCGATATCGAGACCGCCCCCGGCATCCCCGAGTTCTTCGAGGCGACTCGGAAGCGGGTGGCGGGTGACCCCAAATATGTGGAGGAGGGCATCACCGTCGAGCACTACGCAGTATCGACCGGGATCCGCCATATGATCGAAGGCAGCGTGATCGGGCCGCATCTCGATGGTATCTGGGCCAACACTTTCATCGAGCGGCCAGCACCTCCCGGATATCGGGAGCGGCTCGATGTGGACGACACCCCACACCCGATCACTCACATCGGATACTCGATCGACAACACCACCAAGACGCGGGCGATCTTCGAGATCAACAAGGGTGTCAATAAGACCCCGGGCCTCGACGTCAACGCCCGGATGAGCCGCGATCAACGGCGGGTGCCCATCCGCAACATGATCTACATCGCCGATGGCCCGAGTGACGTCCCATGCTTCAGCATCGTCAACGAGCGCGGCGGGAAGACCTTTGGTGTCTACACGACCGAGCCCAGAAACAATTTCCGCAATGTGCGCGAACTCCAGGAGCAGGGCCGGATTCAGGGTATGGCCGAAGCCGACTTTGGAGAGAGGAAGGCGGCGTACCTGTGGCTGATGGATTCGCTCGAGCAGATTGCCGACGAAATCGTCGAATCGCGCGGCAAAGCCTTCGCCGACATCCCGCAACCACCAGGCCACATCTGATCGGCGGTAGCGTTGGTGGAGCCGAGGGCGAGCGGGCTCTCTACTGGATGTTCTGACCTCGGCGAGGCGTCGGGACCAAAGGAGGCGACATGCAGGTAGCCGGGGCGCGAGTGCTCGTTACAGGTGGGGCGAGCGGCTTGGGAAAGGGCACGGTTGACAAGCTTGTCGCCGGGGGCGCTCGGATCGGGATTCTGGACCTGGAGTCGAGTGCCGGCGCCGAGGTGGCCACGGAGATCGAAGGTGTGTTTGCCGCGGCCGATGTGCGCAACCCCGATGACGTTGCCGCCGCCGTCGCCCACATCGGAGACGCCCTCGGGGGTCTGGACGTTTGTGTCAACGCTGCCGGTGTCGCCAATGCCCATCGTGTGATCAACAGATCAGGTGAGTTGTTTCCGCTCGATCTCTTCGAGTTCGTGGTCGGAGTGAATCTCATCGGGACGTTCGATGTTCTGCGCAACGCAGCAAGAGTGATGGCCGACAACGAGCCGGATGCTGAGGGGGGTCGCGGCCTGATCGTCAATGTGGCGTCGATTGCGGCCACCGAGGGTCAGATCGGTCAAGCGGCCTATTCGGCGTCCAAGGGTGGTGTCGCCGCCATGACCTTGCCGCTGGCACGCGACCTCGCCTCGATAGGGGTGCGGGTGATGGCCATTGCGCCCGGCATCATGGACACGCCGATGATCGACGGGATGGGGCCCGAGATGAAGGCGGAGCTGGCCAAGATCCACGTATTTCCGCAGCGGTTGGGAACGCCGGCCGACTTTGCCGCACTGGTGCAGCACTTCATGGAGAACACCTTGCTCAACGGCGAAGTCGTCAGGCTCGACGCCGGGGCGCGGATGGGGCCGCGCTGACATTGCAGCGTGCAGCTTGCAGTCAGAGGGGTGTCGGCGGGCACCCCGCCTGGGGAGTAGTTTCGTTGGCGTGATCGCTACTTCGAGACACCGGTGACGCTGCGCGCCGTACCTCCGCCGGGTGAGGAGGAATGGCCCCGGGCGGGGGATCATCCGATAGCCTTTCTGGTCGATGCTTCGTCGTCATTGGAACGACGGCTCATCGGTCAGTGGATCGAGCGCAATCGCCCTCAGAACGCCGAGTATCTGGTGTGCGCGGTTCCTCCGTCTCGTCGCCGCCGGTTCGGCAGGTCGATCGGGGCTGCCCTCAAAGAGGTCGCCTCCGGTGATGCCGATGTTCTTCTGGTGCCGCTGCGAGTTGTCTGGCTGGGGCCGCGCCGCAGCGGCCGAAGGATCCCACGACTCTTGGATCTGTTGACGTACGGGGATCCGCGGGATCCAAACCGCATCGTGCAGGAGCTCTTCGTTCGGTTCCGTCCGGATCGGATCCGGGTGATCGTCGGCGACGCGGCCCCAGTTTCCCACGTCAAGACCCGGTGGGTCGAGGCCAGGGCCGCCCGTCCCGACGACCCGTACGGCTTCGCCGAGTACATCGCGCTTCAGGGAAGCCTGACGTTGGAGGTGGCCGAACGCCGGGTGCGGGGCAACCGATACAAGGTGCCGCGTCTGCTGGCCGAGGATCTGCTGGGCTCGGCCAAATTCCAGCTCGGGTTGGAACGCCTGGCGTCCAAGACCGGAGAGCACGTCGAGGATCTGGTCCGCAAGTCGGCCCGCTACCTCAAGGAAATCGCGGCCCAGCCGAGTACCTTCGTCATCGACCTGGTGGCGTCGCTGATCCGACTCATCTACACCCAGGGCTACGACCGACGGATCGAGTATGACCCGGAGGCGCTGGAGCGCATCGCCGAATTGGGCCAGGCGCACTCGCTGGCCTTCCTGCCGGGCCACAAGTCGAACATGGACCATCTGGCATTGACCTACGTTCTGTACGAGAACGGCCTGCCCCCGAACCATGCCGCCGGCGGTATCAACATGAACTTCTTCCCGGTCGGTCCGCTGGTGCGGCGTCATGGACTGTTCTTCATCCGCCGCTCTTTCAAGGACAACGAGGCCTACAAGTACACCCTCAAGCGCTATCTCGACTACCTGCTCGAGAAGCGGTTTCCTCTCGAGTGGTACATCGAGGGTGGTCGGTCCCGTTCGGGGAAGCTGAACGCACCGAAGTACGGCCTTCTTTCTTATGTGGTGGATTCGTGGCGGCGCGGCTCATGCGAAGACGTGGTGTTGATCCCGACCTCGATCGCCTACGACCAGATCCAGGATGTGGGTGCATATGCAGCAGAGCAACGCGGCGGAGCGAAGGAGAAGGAGTCATTCAGGTGGCTGGTGCGAGTGCTGCGGACGATGCGGCGCCGGTACGGGCGTATCTATCTCAATTTTGGCGAACCGATCAGCGTCGCCGCCTCGCTCGATCGGTACGAAACCGGTTACGAGCCGGACCCGGAGGAGTCCAATCTCGAGATCCAGAAGCTGGCGTTCGAAGTGGCGGTTCGAATCAATCGAGTTACTCCGATAACGCCTATCTCTCTGGTCACCATTGCTCTGCTGGGGACCGACCATGCCGCCACTGTCGAGGAGACGATCACCGTCCTGGGCGACTTCGTCGCCAACGTTGAACGTCGGGACCTTCCGATCTCTGAGCCGGTGGATTTGGAGGACGCGCTGGTGGTGAGCGGTGCACTCGACGCCCTGGTGGAGCACGGTGTTGTGAGCAGGTTCGACGGCGGTCGCGAGACCGTGTACGCGATCGGTCCGGATCAGCACCTGGCGGCCGCCTACTACCGCAATACGATCGTGCACTTCTTTACCACGGGTGCGATTGCAGAACTCGGCCTCGCCGCCGCGGCCGGCGCCGCGGCCGACCCGCTGGATGTCTTCTGGGATACGGTGCGTCGCACTCGCGACCTATTGAAATTCGAGTACTTCTTCGCAGAGCGCGACGAGTTTCGCGCCGAGCTGTCGGCGGAACTTGAGGCATCGGTTCCGGGTTGGGAGACCACCGTCGCGTCGGGTGATGCCGCCTCGGTGCTTCGGGCGCTGCTGCCCTCTGCTTCATCTTGGGTGCTGCGTCCGGTATTCGAGGCTTACCTGGTTTTGGCGGATGCACTGGTCGATGTCGACTTCCGGCGTGATGCGAACGAGGATGAGCTGATCGATGCCGCCCTGGCGCTCGGCGCTCAATACCGGGCACAGCGGGCCATCCGGAGTCCGGAGGCGGTTTCGACGGTGTTGTTCAAGAACGCATGGCGTCTCGCCGCCAATCGAGATCTGCTCTCCGGTGGAGAGCTGTCGCGACTGGAGGAAAGGGAGGCCCTTGCCGCCGATCTCCATGAGATGGTGGATTTGGTCAGCGAAGTGGAGCGGCTGAGGGGTTAGCGCCTTCGCTTTGGGTTTTGGCGTTCCAGGTGATGGTCCTGTCAGGGGACTCAGCCGGATTTCGTTCGTGGTGCGGGTGGGTTCGAGTCCTGTTAGGCCCACCAAAGTATCGAAACTCAAACCCTGGCGTCCTCGCGCTTGGGCGGCTACTAGTTCACCGGTGGCTTCTTCGGTCCATTTGCCGGTGATATCCTGCCATTGGTGGTCGATGGTCTCGGCGCGTGCCTTGGCGGCTGTGGTGACTTCCTCGCTGAGCAGGGTTTGGAACGGTTCGGCTAGTTCGCTGCTGACGTGGTGGTTGTCGTCGACGTAGATCTTCTTGAATACGGCTTGGTTGAGTTGGCGCATGAACATTCGCCTCGAGCAGCGTGAGGGTCGCTACCACGCCCGACGCTGAGGTCCCTGGACGGATAGACCTCAGTTTTCAATGATCAAACGAGGCGCCTACGTTCCCAGTCATGGCTGAGTCTCGCGATAGCTTCAGCCGTCACCCGAGGCATGCGACTTCCAGGCACCGAACCAACCGAGCCCGGATCGTCGACCGTGTTCGCTAATGATTGACGATGATCCTCGGCAGCCGGGAGTTGAGCTTGGTGATGATCGACAGGAACCTCACACCTGTCTTGGCTGCCACCGTCTGTGGGTCGATGGCCGCGGCATCGGGACCGATCAGTGTCGCTACATCGCCAACCTCGATGCTCCGGTCATCCCCGATCTCCACGATGGTATGGGCACAGCTGACTGTCCCAACCACCGGGTAAAGGCGATCGCGGATCAATACCTGGCATGTGTTGACTGCCGTAGATGGATAGCCGTCCGTATGTCCGATGGGTAGTAGTGCTATCCACGTCGGCCGTTGCGCCACGTAACTTCGGTTGAAGTTCGCACTATCGCCGGCTCGAAGCTGTTCGAGGCGTGTTACTCGGGCGCGCAGCCGAAAAACCGGGCGCAGCTCGGCAAGCTCGCGCATGCCCGGGGCATCTGGATAGTTCCCGAACAGGACATTCCCGATGCGCACCATGTCAAGGTGTGCCGTCGGCATCTGGAACAGCTCATAGGAGGGCGCAGCATGCAGAGTTCCCAGCTCAATCCCTGACTGTTGGGCACTGGCGACCAGTGCTGTGAAGCGCGCTAGCTGCTCACCACCGAATCCCGGCTCATGAGCAAAGGTCATGTAGGTGCCCTTGATCTCCACTGCTGGATTGTGATGTAGCGATTCAAGCCAAGGTAGAGCCCGATAGTCAGGCATCCCCTCGCGTCCCATACCCGTGTCAATAAACAGATGCACGGGTACCGGGTGTCCGACCCGTTTCGAGATCCTCGCCAGACGTTCGGATGCGTCATCCAGCCACGCCGAGAGCCAGACCTGATGCTGCACCAGGGTCACTCCCTCATCCTCTGATACCTCCGCCATCACCAGAATCGGCTTGTTAACGCCCGCGTTCCGCATCGCAATCGCTTCGGCTGCCCGCACACAAGCGATGGCGCCTACCTCCGGAAAGCTATCCAGGATCGGTCCGACAATCTCATCTCCGAGTCCGTAGGCGTTGTTCTTGACTACCGCCATCAACGGCCGCTTCCCAGCCAAACGCGACGCCTCGCGTGCGTTGTGGCTGAACGCGGAGGCGTCTATCTCGACCCACGGGTCGTTGCTATCAATCGGCATCGCTCACCTCTCCCTGATTCGGCCAACGGACCTTGCCGCAAGGGGCAACGAAGCTACTCCCAGCAGAAAGACTGGTGCCCTGAACAAGGCATACCTGGAGTCACGCGGCTATTAACACAGAGCGCATCTCACTGCCGAACCGTTGCTCCACCAGGGCTCTCAGAGTTTGAAAGCTGTCCTATTAGGCCCACCAAAGACGCTCCGCGAGCCAGATTTCCCTACGCGTGCGAGCCGAGTGCCATGGCGAATCGCCCCGCCGAGTCGGTGAGCCACTCGTCGAGCCGCATTCCGGCGGCGGCGAAGTCTTTCTCGACGCCTTCACGGGTGAACTTGCACGACACTTCGGTGTGGATCTCCTCACCCTTATGGAATGTCACCGCGAGGTCGAGGGCTCGAATGTTGGCCACCACCTCGCGGGTGGCGCGCAGACTCTGCGCCATGCAAGCGAACTGGGGGTCGAATCGGGTCACATGCTCGAAGGCGTCGAGGGGTATGTCCCCGTCGAGCTCGCGGTTTACGACCCGAAGAATGTTGAGGTTGAATTCGGCCGATATTCCGGTCGAATCGTCGTAGGCGGCGATCATGGTTGGCTCGTCCTTCACCAGGTCGACGCCCAGCAGGAACGAATCACCTGGGTCCAGCGCCGCAGTAACCGCTCGCAGCAATGAGTAGCGCAACGTCGGCACATAATTGCCGATCGTCGACCCGAGGAAGACGATCAGCCTGCGGCCCCGCCGCCGCACCTTGGCGAGATCGTCGACATAGTCGCCCACCAGGCCATCGACCTCAAGCCAGGTGTAGATCGCGCACAGCTCTATGATGGCGGCCCGCAAGGCTTCTTCGGAGATATCGATCGGTACGTATCTGCTTCCACCGGAGAGGTGCATGGCATCGATCAGCATCAGCGTCTTGGTGGAGGATCCCGAGCCCAACTCCACCAGCTCGTCGGGCTGGATACGGGCCATCAGATCCTCGGAGTGCTCGGCGAGGATCTTTCCCTCGGCCTCAGTCAGGTAGTACTCCGGCAGCCGGGTGATCTCCTCAAACAGCTCTGAGCCGCGAGCGTCGTAGAAATACTTGGAAGGCAGGTGCTTGCGATAAGCGGTGAGACCGTGGCGCACATCTTCGAGAAGCTGATTTCGATAGTCGGTTTGTTCGGTCAGCCGGGAGACGGTGACGGGCGCATCACCTTCCGCTCTCATGACGTCATACCTTCATGCTCGATGGCATCGATGTGGACACCGTCTGCGGTGACGACGGCGAGTGAATGTTCGGGCACCGGCTGCCATCCGGCATTGTCTTCGAGCGGTTCCGACGCCAGCCAGCCGGCGTCGGCGGTGGTCCGGGTGTAGAGCGAGTTGGTGGCTTCTCCTGCCGAGGTTCGGGCGGCGACGATCTCGCCCGACGTTGCCACCACCAGATTCAACGTCGCTGTCTCGCCGGCGGCGATGACGGCTTTGGCGGTTTGTTGGATGACGGTGGTGACGGCGTTCGATAGTGAGGAGCCAGGGTCGTTCTCGAGGTGCTGAGCCACCATGAGGAACAACGCCAATGAATCGTTCATGGTCGTGAACTGTCCGAATCGAGCGTCGCTGAGACCGCTCAACAAGGTTCGGCCGAGACCATGTCGAAATCCGTCGATGTGGCCGTTGTGGGCGCCGGCCAATCCATCGGTCACGAAGGGGGCGACGTTGTCGGGACCGAAGGGCAACCCCGGTGTCGCCATACGAACCGCTGCCAGCATCGTGGTACCGCACAGAGATGGTGCCAGCCCGGGAAGGTTGGGGTCGGCCCACGGCGGAGCGGAGGTCACATATCGCAGCGGCCCCGACCCGTCCTCTGGCCACCATGCCGCGCCGGTGCCGTCCACGTTGACGGTTCCGCTGAGGAGCTCCCTGGGTGCGTATGAAGCATGTTCGAGCGAATGGACAGGTTCGTAGAGAAGCGCCGACAGTGGAATCGGCTGACGGCCTACGTATCCGGCGAGGCGGCACATGTCAGGCCGCATCCCAGGCAAGGCGGATTCCGGCGAAAATCTGACGCCGGATCCGATAGTCCCAGTTGCGGAACGTGCTTCTGGTGACGTCGGCGGAAGTCGCCCAGGAGGCGCCGCGCAGGACGCGAAATTCGGGATCGCCAAAGAAGACCTCCGAGTACTCCGGATAGGGGAACGATGCAAACCCCGGATAGCCGACGAAAGTTGAGGATGTCCACTCGTAGACGTCTCCCAGGAGTTGTTCTACCCCGTAGGCGGACGCCCCGGACGGAAAGGCACCGACTGGCGATGGTCCCAATGCCAAGGAGCCCACATTGGCCAGGGCTGGTGACGGTGCCGCCGAGCCCCACGGGTAGACACTGGGCGTGGTGGCTTCCGGCCCCCAGGTGGCGGCCTTTTCCCATTCGGCCTCGGTCGGCAAGCGACCCCCGACGAAGCGAGCAAACGCTTCAGCTTCGTGGAACGAAACGTGTTGCACCGGTTCGGCCGGGTCGAGATCGAGAACACGTCCGAATCGACGAAGCAACCAGCCGCCACCGACCTGGCGTGTCCAGCCCTGCGGCGCCTCGACGTCGAGACCCGAGCGCCAATCCCATCCGTCGCTCGTCCAGAGTTCCGACCGGGCGTAACCGTCCGCCTCGACGAATTCTGCGTAGCGCCGGTTGGTGACCGGGAACCGATCGATCGCAAACGTTTCCAATTCCACCGAGTGACGTGGCCGCTCGTTGTCGTACCCCTCGGTGGTGTCGTCCGTGCCCTGAAGGAATGGGCCTCCGAGTATCGCGATCTGCTCGGTATCGTCGACGGTGCGAGTAGTGGTGGTGCTGCTGTCGCCGGCCAGGGAGTATGGGGGAAGGTCGTCGCGCAGGTCGAGCGCTTGGAGAATCGTTTCTTGGTGCTGCGCCTCGTGCTGGATGACCATTCGGAACACGTAACCGTCCCGTATCAGCGGGTTCGAGGGATCCAGGTCGGATCGCCTCACGATCTCCAGTGCGTCCCCTCTCACCTCGTCGATGTAGTCGAGAGCTTCGCTCCGGTCGAGCAGGGGAAGGTCACCGCGCGTCCACCGCGGATTGTCGAAGGGGTTGTACATCTCGTCGAGTCGCGCATCGTGGGCCGGCCGTCCGTCGAGTTGGCGCAGCAACCACAACTCTTCGAAGTTGCCTACATGGCCGAGGTCCCACACCAGAGGGCTCATGATCGAGTGATGCTGGCGGTGGACGTCGTCGTCGTCCAGGGCTCCGAACATCTGCTTGGTGCGGCTGCGGTAGTGCTCGAGTCCGGCCTCCAGTTGGCGGCGCGCCTCTTCGGCTGAGAGTTGGTGTCCTCTGATGTCTGTCGTCATAACCCGTTGCTCCAACGGCTGCGCCCATTGTGGCATTCCGGAATCCGTCGCCAGGCTACGTCTGATGCCCGTTCTGACTGGTGACTGGCGACTCGCCGGCGTCAGCCGGCGATTACTTCTTCGATGACTCGTAGTAGGGGTCAGTCCCCGATTCGTGGTCGGTGACGTCGACTACATGATTGATCTCGGGGACGGCATCCTGGATCGCCACTGCGATCCCCTGGCTCAGCGTGACCTGGGCGAGACCGCATCCCTGGCACCCGCCCCCCATCTTCAGGAATGCGGTGTCGTCTTCGACATTTACCAATTCGGCGAACCCACCGTGAGCCGCGATGGACGGGTTGATCTGAGTCTCCAGAACCTGACGGATACGGTCGGCGACCGGTCCGTCGACGGTGCCGGATCCGGGTGCCATTGGGGGACTCGGCGAGGTGGGGTTGTCGATGGCCAGCCCGCCGTCTCGCACGGTGATCGAGGCGCCCTGGAGTCGATCGACACTGTCGGCTCGGCTGATTACGGGCAGGTCATCGAACCGCTGCAAGACGTCGTCATCGGTCGCATCCTCGACCGGAATAAACGTCAGCTCGTATACGAACTGGAGGTTGCGGACGCCGGTGATGGCGACGGTGAGAGCGAGGTCCTCGGCGTCGGGTTCGTCGGCGCGGATGCCGAGAACCGCGGTAACGGCCTCGTCGGTCAGTGTCAGCAGGGATTCTTCGCGTGGCATCGAGACCGCATCGTACTGACCCGAATGTGGCTAGCAGTCGGGTTTCGCCATCATTGCTCCATGCCCACGATTGGCCTTGTGCTGCCGACGTCGTCCTATCGAGCCTCCGACTTCGTCGCGGCTGCCGACGAACTAGATGTCGGCCTGGTTATCGCCTCCGATGCATCGCTCGGCATCGTGTCGGGCCGGATCCTCGACGTGGTAACTGTCGACTGCACCGACTCGGGAGCTGCAGCCGAAGCATTGGTGCAGGCGTCCCTGACCAATCCGCTAGATGCGATCGTCGGCGTGGATGATGCCGGTGTCGTGGCTGCAGCTTTGGCAGCCGAACGGTTGGGTTTGCCGCACAACGACCCCACCGCCGTGGCCGCAACCCGCAACAAGCTCGAGATGAGGAGGCGGCTGGCGGATGGGGGCGTGCCGCAACCCGAATTCTGTGAATTGAACGTCGGGTCGTCACCGGCGTCGATTGCTGCATCGGTGGGCTATCCGCTGGTCGTCAAACCGGTATCGCTGTCGGGCAGTCGAGGGGTGATACGAGCCGATGATGAGGTGGGCTTGGAAACCGCGGTGACGAGGATCCGCGCCATACAGGCCGAGGCTGGGATCGAGGAGGAAGTACTCCTGCTGGAGGAGTACCTGGAGGGTCCCGAGATTGCGATCGAAGGCCTGGTATCGACCGTCGGGCTCGAGATATTTGCGGTGTTCGACAAACCCGATCCGCTCGAAGGGCCCTTTTTTGAAGAGACGCTCTACGTCACGCCTTCGCGCCATCAGGACTCTCTGCTCGTTGCCGCGGGCGATGTGGTGGAGGAGGCGATTCGGACACTGGGATTGGTCTTCGGACCGATCCATGCTGAGGTCCGTTTGACGCCTGAGGGACCGAGGATCATCGAGATAGCCGCCCGCTCCATCGGGGGATTGTGCGGCCGTTCACTCAAATTCGGGATGCTCGCTCAGAGCCTGGAAGTCCAACTGTTGCGTGCAGCCCTGGGGCTGAATCGCCGGGGTATGCGTGTCATCGGGCAGGCCTCCGGGGCGATGATGATTCCGATTCCGGCCGAAGGTGTACTGCGTGGGGTGCACGGCCGCGCCGCGGTCGCAGAGGTGGAGGGGATAGAGGAGATCACGATCACGGTTCCGATTGGTCGAGGGATCCGTCGCCTTCCCGAGGGAGATCGGTACCTCGGATTCATCATCGCCCGCGGCGACAGTCCGGAAGATGTGGAAGCGTCTCTCCGAGAAGCGCACGGCTTGCTCAGCATTGAGATTGAGTAACCAGTAACCAGTAACCAGTAACCAATCTGAGCGCGGACCGGGAACTGGGCACTTCTTACGGACTCTCGACTGTCTCCACACTCGGCTTATTTCTCCGGGTCACTCGGCGGAGCCGGGTCAGGATTCTGCCGGCTCGCCGCGGCTCGAAGGGGGTGTGGAGCAATGCCGGGACCTGCTTCAACCAGCCGAATGCCCGCAGCGCGCCATACATGACCCCTCCGGTGATGCCGATGATGCCGATGCCTGCCAGCACCACCACCAGGCGAGGCAGTTCGAGTTCGAAGAAGACCCGCCAACCAGGTGTCAGGACGACGAGTCCGAAGATGGCGGCCATCGTACCGACCAGGACGCGGCGGCCCGCGGTGAGTGGCCGTGAATTGACCACGAGCGCGAACAGCCCGACCGATACCAGCACCAGGGTTGCCAGTGTTCGGGCTCGGAGCAGCGTGACGTCCTCGGCAATTGCCAACTCGTATGCCGCGTAGGTTGCGGCGGCGGCCAGCGTGCCCACCGGAAGGGCAAAGCGAAGCACTCGGGCGATGAATCCCGGCCGGGCTCTCACGGAGGTTGGTGCCAAAGCCAGGAAGAAGCCTGGCGCTCCGATTGTCAATGTTCCCACGAGGGTGAGATGGCGAGGGACGAACGGGAACGGACTGGCGAATACGACTACGAGGATCGCCAGCAGCAACGCATAGACGGTCTTGGTGACGAAGAGGTTGGCTACTCGTTCGATGTTGGCGATGACTCTGCGTCCCTCATCGACCACCGACGGCAACGTGTCGAACGAGCCATCCAAGAGTACGAGTTGGGCCACCGCCCGGGCCGCCGAAGAGCCTGAGCCCATGGCGATGCCAATGTCGGCATCCTTGAGGGCCAGCACGTCGTTGACGCCGTCACCGGTCATCGCAACCACGTGCCCCCTCGCTTGAAGCGCTCCGACCATCGCTCGTTTCTGGTGCGGTGTGACTCGGCCGAACACAGACCCCTGCTCGATGACCGATATCAGCGAGGCGTCGTCTTCGGGGAGGTTCCTGGCATCCACCACTTGATCGGCGCCGGGGAGCCCCACCGATCTGGCGATCGCGGCCACCGTCTCCGGGTGGTCGCCGCTGATGACCTTCGTTGCTACCCCCTGTTCGGCGAAATAACGCAGTGTGGCTGCTGCGTCGGCCCTGACCACGTCTGACAGCAGGACGATGGCAACACCGACCAGCCTGCCGGGGAGAGCCTCGCCGTCGAGTCGATCAGAGGAGTGGGCCAAGAGCAGGACCCGTTTGCCTTCGGCGGCGGCGGTCCCGGCAGCATCATGAACCTCACGATCGTTGGGGAGGATCATCTCGGGGGCGCCTATCACCCAAGAGCCAAAGTCCCCGAAACTGGCCGCCGACCATTTGCGGGTGGACGAGAAAGGCACAGTCTCGGTTCGCCACCAACCGATGGGTTCTTCGAATTGGTCGGCGACTGCTCGCATGGTGGCGTTCGGATTGGGGTCGGCGGCGGCCAGAGCGCCCAACGCCTGTACGACGCCGTCGCGTTCTCGCAGGAGCCGCACCTCGTCGACGGCGAGCCTCCCTTCGGTGAGGGTGCCGGTCTTGTCGAAGCAGATGACGTCCACTCGGGCCAAGCCCTCGACGGCCGGCAGTTCCTGCACGAGTACCTGGCGTCTTCCGAGCCGCACCACCCCGACTGCGAAGGCCACTGAAGTCAGGAGCACTAGACCCTGGGGAATCATCGCCACCATCCCGGCCACCGCGACCCGAATCGCTTCGGTCAGTTCGTCGTTGGCGTTCACCTGACTCCAAACGAGCAACGCCATCATCGGCACCATCAACCATGCGATGACGCGCAGGATCCAATCGATGCCGCGACGCAGCTCCGAGTGGACCAACGTGAATTTCTTGGCCTCGTCAGCCAACTTGGCTGCGTACGCATCGGTCCCGACGCGGCGAGCCTTGTATATGCCCGAACCGGCTGAGACGAAGGAACCCGACAGCACCTCGTCTGCCACCTGCTTGAGGATGGCATCGGCCTCACCCGTCAATAGCGATTCGTCGATTTCGAGTCCTTCGGACTGAACAATGACGCCGTCGACCACCACCTGGTCACCCGGTGCGATCACCAGCAGATCGTCCAGCACCACCTCGTCGACCGGGACTTCCCATCGCCTGTCATCGCGGATGACAACCACTTTGGGTGCACTGAGCAATGCGAGATGATCGAGGGTGCGTTTGGCCCTCAGTTCCTGGATGATCCCGATGAGGGCGTTTGCGACCAGCACCAGACCAAACAGAGCGTCTTGCGGCGGAGCGACGAATAGCACGACGATCAAGAGCGCGCCCAACATGAGATTGAATACGGTGAAGACGTTGGCGTGCACGATCTCGCCGACCGTGCGGGTGGGGCCGGTGGGGATCCGGTTGACTGCGCCTGCCGCCATTCGCTGATTGACGTCGGCCGCGCTCAGACCCATCAACTGTGACTTCTGCGGTGTCAGCGGCGCACTTTCCATCAGGCTCGGAGATTAGAGAGTGAAGGCGGGAGTGGGCGGGGGAAGGAGGACTTCGTTTCCCGTTCCCCAGTTTCCCGTTCCTCAAATCGCCGCAGGGACCGCTGTCCTCCGTCTGTTATCTGCCTAAGGAAACGGGAAACTTGACCGGAGTTCCAGCGCGGATTAGGTAGGCGCGACGACGAGGGTCGCGGATGCTCGGCCTGGAACGGAAAATGCCGACGGCACATAGGCGAGGTCAGCCCGGACGCGTCGGCTGGACTGCACTCGATCCCGCGTTCTTAGGTCTCTATTTCCCAAGATTGCGACGTCCGCTTCCTCTTCTTGGTCCCCCAGGAGGAAGCCTCCAGCACCATCGACAAACCGAAGGCGATGATGACAACCGGCCAGATCGAAAAGTCGCTTTCGAGCACGTCGAGATCGCGCAGCAGCATGAAAGTCCCAATGAGCAGAAGCGTCAGCGGCCAGAACCAGCCGCGTCGGTTGCCGGCGAGGGTGCCGAGGAACAGCCAAGAGCCAAGGGCCAGCCAAATCAGGGTCCACAGGCCGATATCGGGCACCGCCCCCAGTTCGCGCAGTAGGAAGAGGACGCCGATGGTGATGAGCGCCAAGCCGAAGAAGATTGGGCGTGGTGGGCGAGAGCCGGACCAGTTAGTCATGGAGGGAGACTAGGCGGGGAGGAAGAAGTTAGGGATTAGCCAGACCACTCCCCCCTGAGGGGGCGTCAAAGCCGAAGGCTTTGGTGGGGGGGCCTCCGACTCCGAGTCGCCGCAATGCCTCCTAAATACCTAACTCTTAACGGCTCCATTCGAAACCAGCGCTCGCTCGAGCACGTCTTTCTTGACCAGACCGCTGCCCCGCCACCGCGGGCTGTAGGCCTTCTTGGCGGGAGCGCCCGCAGCGCCGGCGCGTTTGCGGGCCTTCTTCGAAGGCATCTTCTGGGACCGTCCCATAACGACGAATGTGGGCGTCGACCGAACTTTGAATGCCGCTGCCGCCCCGGGGACCCGACCCACATCGACCTTTACGATGTGAGCAACGCCGTCGAAATCGACGGCCAGTTCGTCGACGATGCCGTTCATGACCTTGCAGGGCGCACAGCCCTGCTGCCAAAGATCAATCAGGATCGGCTTGCCTTCGGCGGCAAAACCCTTCAATTCGTCGAGATGGTCGATGACGACCGCTCTCACTCTCTTACGTCTGCGCATCAAATCTCCAACGAAGTGGTCGGGAAGATCATTCCACAGTATCTGAGCCGCGGTCCAAGCAAGACGACGTCTCTTCGGTCAGTGAATACGCCAACGTTGCGGTGTGATCCGAAGAGTCACCGAATACCGTTGGGCGAACGACTCGGGTGTATGACCGATGTCACGGATACCGTCGCGGTACTTCTCTTGATATGCCGCGTGCTCGGTGCTGGGCGGTCCGTCCACCACCCTGGCCACTCCTTCCACAGTGACGACATCGGCCCCGGCATTGCTGTCGAGATTGAGTGACACCCGCGGGTTGGTTCCGAGGTTGGGGATTCGAGCCGTGTCATCGAGGCTGTAGATGACGAATTCGTCATCGTCGATGACGAACCACACGGGAGACGACTGCGGCTGTCCGTTCGGCCGGACCGTTGTCAGCCACACGACGTAAGCATCCTCCAGCAGTGCTAGTCCTTTGGCCCCATCTGGTGTGTTTGAGTCGAGCATGTACCCAGGTTAGGTCAAGGTGCCCAGTGCTTGGCGCAGGTCGTTGGGGATGCGGGTTGGCCGACCTTCCATGGAGACGATCGCGGCGTGAATGTGAGCTTCGACGATCCGGTCTTCGCCGCGATCGATGGTCTGGTGCCACACCATGCTCGCTCCTTTCAACTCGGAGACGCGGGTGGTGATCAGGAGCTCATCGCCGGCGGTTGCCGAAGCCTTGAAGTGCACATCCGATCTGACAACGACTACCTGGTGGCCGGAAGCCTTTAGCGCCTCCATGCCACGATCGATTTCTCCGAGCGCGGCGACGCGGGCGTGCTCCAGGTAGGACGAGTAGACGGCGTGGTTGACATGGTTGTAAGGGTCGAGCTCGCCCCATCTCACCTGGATGGTGGTCTGATGCACATATCGAGATTAGGTGCCGCTCGAAGCCAGTCGGGAGTCGGGAGTCAGGAGTCGGCCAATCTCCCGGCTTCGAAAATCAGCTGCTCAGCACACCGAGAACCTCGTCCACGTCGTAACGGGTCGATGTCGGTCGGTTGATCGATCCGAGTTGCTGCCAGGATCCGCCGGCGCGATAGCGGGCCGTCCACTCGAAGGTGACGGTCACCGGATAGCGGTCGTGAGCCGGATGGCACTTGGCACCGTCGAGGTGGTTGGCTCGATACTCGGGTGGGCAACTCTTCAGCCGATATGTGTGCCGTATCTCGCCGGGATCGCCCACAGCTGTGCCGAGTGAATGGCTCGTCGAAGGACTTCCGTCGCTCCATTCGATCCACACGGCCTGCACCCAAGCCTGGACCTCGAGCCGGCGTCGGTCGGGCAGGGTCTCGGCATGGGCGAAGGTTCCCGGCCGGTCGAGGTGGATTCGCGACGGCAGGTTGGTGATTCCGATCTCAGGTGAGACGCCGAATTGTGGGACATCGAGCGGGAACGCCCGGAACACCGACCACGCCCGGGCGGAGATGTCGATCACGACGACCGGTGCACTGGTCGTGCGGCGTTGGTTGCATTGTGGGAGGCGCCACCGGGTGAGGATGATGGACTGGTCGTACGCCGAGTTCCACGAGTCGAAGCCCGGTCGGTAGCGGGACCAGTACCAGCAGCGCCCCCCGCTGATGGCGAGGTAGCGCAACGGCGGAAGCGGTCTACTGGTGGGCTGCTGAGCTCCGGGTCTGCTCGAATTCGATGTCGAAAAGGTAGATCCGCTGAAGCCACATACGATCCCATTAGGTGTCGGGCGGCATGCGTCAACCGCATCTGCCCGTGGGGATCGGGCGATATCGAGTCCGACCAGGATCACGATTGTCACGAGGATCAGTGGCACCGCCAGCCGTGCACCGTATGAGCGGAGCACTGTGACAACATACGGCCCGGTGCCCGCCGGCTCAATACCCCTATCGTGCTGTCGCCGCAGAGAGGGATGCATGGCTGTAGAGATCAGACTCATCGAGGAGTCCGAGTTCGACGCGGTCTACGACTGCGCCCTGCAGACATTCGGGGTGCCGGCTTCCGACGAGGACAGAGCCGATACTCGCCAGTGGATCGAAATGGACCGCACGGTTGCCGCGTTCGACGGCGATGAGGTTGTTGCCACTTCAGGAGTGGTGAGCCTCCCGATCATTGTCCCCGGAGGTGAAGTGGTTCCGGCGGCTGCGGTGACACTGGTCACGACCTCCCCGACTCATCGCAGGCAAGGTCTCATGACCCGTGGGGTGGTCGCTCTAATGGACCAGGCGGTGGAGCGTGACGAACCGCTGGCGACTTTGTGGGCCTCGGAGTCGAGCATCTACGGAAACATCGGATTCGGGGCGGCGATAGATGGAGCCGATCTCGAAATCGCACCGCATCAAGCGGCACTTCGCAGTGACGTCCCGAGCGGCTCCGGCACGGTCCGCCTCTTCGGCAGCGAGCAAGCGTCGACGATCGTGCCCGAGATCTATGCCCGCGTCACTGCAGGAATCCCGGGGACGATGATCCGGCGCCAGCGTGATTGGGATCACATCTTCAAGGATGTCGGGGCCAAGCGAGCCGGCAAGACGGTCATGCGGTACGCGGTATACGAACAGGACGGGCTCGGGCGCGGCTATGCCAGGTTCCGCAATACCGAGCACTGGCGAGACATGCATGCCGAAGGCGATGTGGAGCTCTTCGAACTCCACGCCGAGGATGCAGTCGCCCATGCCGAGTTGTGGCGTTTGATCACTTCGATCGATCTGATCTCGACGATCAAGATTCGGAGGGCAAGATCCCACAGCCGAATTGCGACCCTGCTGGAGGACCCGCGGCGCCTTCGATCCACGTCGGGAGAGTCGATTTGGGTGCGGTTACTGGATGCTCCGGCAGCACTGGCGGCTCGTCGCTACTCGGTGCCTGGTGAGTTGGTGATCGACATTGGCGACCCGATGGGTTACGCGGCCGGAAGGTTCGCTCTCAGCGGTGGACCCGATGGAGCGACCGCAAGTTCGACAACGGCGAATGCGGACATTCGGCTCAGTGCAGAGTCGATCGGTTCGGCATATCTCGGCGCCCCCCGAATCGCCGAACTCGCCTGGGCAGGAAGGGTCGAAGGGGACGACGAAGCCGTTGCGTTGCTGGACCACATGATGCATTGGCCGGTGGAACCCCATTGCGTGGTTCATTTTTGAGTAGTTGGCCAAGAAGCGATTAGCGATTGGCAGTTAGCAAGAGAGAATCACTCCCCCTGGAGGGGGAGTCAATCGGCGGAGCCGATTGGAGGGGGGCCCCTCCGACTCCAAGACCGTGCCACCCGACTCCCGACCCCCTAGACCAGTACTAGTGAGATGGTTCCGAACCCGACGCAGTAGATGGCAAACGGGGCGAGGCCACTCCGACCCAACAGACGGATGAGGGCGTCGATTGCGAAATAGCCGGTGATGGCCGCCACGGCCATTCCGACCAGCAGTGAGGGCTCGAATCCTCCCCGGTCTACGAGTTCGATTCCCTGGAGCAAGCCTGCTCCGGCAATTGCCGGGATGCCGAGCAAGAAGGCGTAGCGCGCTGCTTCCAGGCGGCTGAGCCCCTGCACCAATCCGGCGGTGATAGTGGTGCCTGATCGGCTCACCCCCGGTATCAACGCCAATGCTTGGGCGAGTCCGACGACGACGGCGTCGCCCGCTCGGCCGTCCTCGAGGGTCCGCTCGCCGGGCGGGAACATGAGACTAAGGCCCAGCACCAGCCCGGTCATGATGAGAGCGATGGCGACGAAGGCGGGTTCGGTGAAGATGATCTCGATCGGTCCGTCAAGGGTCAGGCCGACAATGGCGGCGGGAATAGTGCCGATCAGGAGCAGCCCCCAAACCCGCTTGCTGTGATCGGATAGCGGTTCGCGAATCAGACCGAAGATATCGTCCCGGTAGAACCATATGACCGCCACCAGCGTCCCGAGGTGGAGCATCGCAGTGGTTGCCAGATCTGGTTCGTCGATCCTCAGCAGGGCAGGGATCAGTACCAGATGGCCACTGGATGAGATCGGGAGGAATTCGGTGAGGCCTTGGACCAGGCCCCAGAACGCAGCGTTCAGCACCGGCGAAAGCCTACCGGTCGCCGGTGCCGGGCCTGACGGCAGTGATGAGGATTCCTTCTCGTTCGGCGGCTGCGATCACCGGCGCTAAACCGGGAGGCACCGCCACTGCTGCGGGCCGGTAGTCGAGCGTGAACGGATCCCCGGTCTGGGCGGCGATTACGACTCCGCGGGCTGTAAGGGGTGGTTCTGCGATCACGAGCATTACTTCGTCACCGGGCGCCGACAGCGTTCCTATCTCGATCGGCACCGTCCACCAATCGGGCGGGGCGGTGACGGAACCGCTGAGCAGCGAGGGTGTGAGTGGCTCGCCGGCGGCGATGTTGCGCGCCGCCGTGGCTTCCGACAAGTCCGGAATCGGGAGTCGCCCTTGTGGTAGATCGATCCAGAGGATCGCGTCGGAGGTGATCTTGGCTCCGGCAACGATCGGGTGGGCAGCCGTCGGGAAGAGCTCCGTTGCCGCGGACCGGATATCCCAGGCGAGGGCGGCCAAGATCAGCAGCACCGCCCCGGCGCGTCGCAAGTAGGGGGGCGGCTGCAACCAATACACCGGTCAACGTATCCGAGGCTTCGATAGTTTGGAAGGGGTCAGACCGGCCGCGCTAGCTCGGTCTTCGGTAGTCCTCGAGGTAGTCGGGAGCCGACCAATCGACACCTTCTGCCGGGATCGGCTTGTTGGGGACCAGAGACATCGGGACCACGCCTGCCCAGTAGGGGAGCGCCAGATCTTCCTTCTCGTCCACGGGAGGACCGGTCCTGACCTTGGCTGAGGCCTCATCGAGGGGAAGCGCCAGCACGAGCGTCGCACGCACTTCATCGTCGGTCGGCGGTCGCGAGTCCTCCCAACGCCCCGGGGTCACGTGGCCGGTTACCGCCTCTAGCGCCGCCATCTTTTCGTCGGGATCGTCGACCGGGCGCGCCTCGCCAAAGACGACCACCGATCGGTAGTTGAGGCTCTGGTGAAACGGGGTTCGCGCCACGACCAGGCCGTCGAGGATCGTTACGGCCACCGAGACCTCCACTCCCTGCTTCATCGACCTGAGCATCCGCGAGGCGGGGGAGCCGTGAAAATACAGGGTGTCATCAACCCGAACGTGAATAGTGGGAATGACGACCGGCGAGCCTTCGAATACGAAACCGATGTGACACATGAGCGCCTCATCGAGGATGGCGTTGATCGTCTCGCGGTCGTAGACGGCTCGCTCAGGAAGGCGACGGACCTCGGTTCTTGGGGTGGGAGATTCCATGACAGCAGCGTACCGCCCACCTCGACGTCGGAACGGGCCTGGGAGAGCGGGCTTCAAGGAAGTTCGGGGAAGCTCGAGCCGGCGAAAGATCACGTCTCTCGTCCGGGCGGGGTCGTCATCGGAGGACGACATGTTCGATTCCTAGACTTGCCCGATGGATGGAACGACTGTCGCGGTGGTTGTCGCCGGTTACCTCATTGGAAGCGTGGACTTCGGTGTGGTCGTGCCCCGATTGCTCGGCATCGATATCTATTCGAAGGGCAGTGGCAACCCGGGCGCCAGCAATGTGCTGCGCAGCATCGGCAGGGGTACGGCCGCCATCGTCGTGCTCGGGGATCTCGGTAAGGCCGTGGGCGCGGCCGCTCTGGGTGATCTGGTAGCCGGGGAGGCCGCAGGTTTTGCGGCCGGAGCCGCGGCCGTTCTCGGTCACTGCTTCCCGGTCTGGCACTCCCTGCGCGGTGGCAAAGGCGTCGCCACTGCAGCCGGAATGACTCTGTGGCTGGAGCCTTTCCTTGGCCTGGCGATGCTCGTTACCTGGAGTGTGCTGGTTGCCGCCACCAAGCGAGCGTCGGTGGCTTCGCTGCTCGTGGTCGTCGGATACCTCCCGGCCCTGGTCGCTTTCGGCCATCGGGGGTGGTCTCTGGTCTGGGCTGCAGCAATGGCCGGACTCGTGACCATCAGGCACTTCGGAAACATCAAGCGGTTGGCGGGAGGGGTAGAGCACACCGTCGAGACCGACTCACCATGAGACCCCTCGCCGACGCGCAGCGCGATGTTCTGGACGCGATGGAGCGGCTCCCCGTCACCTCAATGTCGCTGGATCAGTGTCTGGGCCTGGTGCTGGCCGAAGACGTTGTGGCGCCCCATCCGGTGCCCCCTTTCGCCAACTCGGCCATGGACGGTTTTGCGGTACGTGCGACAGACGTAATGTCCCCGCCGGTGTCGCTCGCCGTTCTGGAGGACGTGCCGGCCGGCAGCGTGGCCCGGTCGGCTGTGACTCCGGGCACCGCCATCAAGATCATGACTGGTGCTCCGATGCCCGAGGGGGCCGATGCCATCGTCATCGTTGAGGATTCGAAGAGCAGCGATGACGGGCATGTGACCCTGCTGGTGTCGGCCTCGCCGGGAGATCACGTCCGACGGGCCGGGGGTGACATCGCCGAGGGCAGCACCGTTTTGGCGGCCGGGACTCGGCTCAACCCGATGCATCTGGGTCTGTTGGCGTCGGTAGGCATCAGTGAACCAGTTGTGGTGCGGCGCCCGACGGTGGCCGTGCTCTCCACGGGTGATGAATTGGCGCCGGCCGACGCGCCGACGCTGCGCCCGGGTGGCATCCACGATTCGAACCGCCCGATGCTGGCTGCGGTACTCGCCGAACTGGGTGTCGGTGTGCTGGATCTCGGAATAGTGCCCGACGACGCCCGTCTGCTCCGCTCGGTTCTCGGTGAGGCGGCATCGAACGCCGATGCAGTCCTCACCAGCGGTGGCGTCTCGATGGGGGAATACGACCTGGTCAAGCAAGTTCTCGGGGAATTGGGCCACATCGACTTTTGGCGGGTCGCCATGCAGCCGGCAAAGCCATTCGCATTCGGATTCCTTGGGATGACGCCTCTTTTCGGTCTGCCCGGCAACCCGGTTTCTGCGATGGTGGCCTATGAGCAATTCGTACGGCCTGCACTGCTGCGGCGGATGGGTGCGACCTTGCTGTTCAGACGGCGAAGCCCGGCCGTGTTGACCTCTCCCGTTGCGACCAACTCGGACAAGACTGTGTTTGTGCGAGTGCGTGTCGAAATTGGTGTGGAGGGCGTGACGGCTACACCTTCTGGTGGTCAGGGCTCGAATGTTCTGAGTGCCCTGGCGGCTGCGGACGCCTTTGCGGTCGTGCCGGTGGGCGTCGGTGAGGTCGCGGCCGGTGCCGATGTCGACCTGGAATGGTTTCGGAGTCCTGAGGCGAGAAGCTACGAGGAGGTGCTTGGTGGGTGATCTGAGCCATCTAGACGAGCGGGGCAATGCCCGGATGGTGGACGTCGGAGCCAAGACCACTACCGACCGCGAAGCCGTAGCCGAGGCCGTGGTGGTCTTGTCCGAGCCAACCCTGAGAGCGTTGATGGATGGGTCGCTCCCCAAGGGTGATGCTGCCGCCGTGGCCAGGGTGGCCGCCATCCAGGCGGTGAAGCGGACTGCGGATCTGATCCCCTTGTGCCACCCGCTTTCCCTGTCGGCGGTGGAGGTCGCCATCGAGGAGGTCGAATCCGGGGTTCGGTTGACCGTCACGGTGCGGACTACCGATCGGACCGGCGTCGAGATGGAGGCGCTGACCGGCGCCGCGGTGGGAGCTCTCACCATCTACGACATGGTGAAAGGGATCGAACGTGGGGCTGAGATCGGGCCGGTACGTCTGTTGCGGAAATCCGGGGGAGCGAGCGGCAAATGGGAGCGTTGAAGGCCAGGGTGATAACGGTCTCCGATCGCGTGAGTCGCGGCGAGGCCGAAGACCGCAGCGGACCGGCGGTGGCAGAGAAACTCTCGGCGCTCGGGTTTAGGGTCGATCTGGTGGTCGTGCCCGACGGCGTCGAATCGGTCGAGGGTGCCTTGCGCGCCGCGGTGGCAATGGAATTCCGCCTGGTGGTGACGACGGGAGGTACGGGCATGGCCCCTCGCGACCTGACCCCGGAGGCCACACGACGGGTAATAGAGAGAGAAGCTCCTGGTCTCGCCGAAGCCATGCGGGCTGCGACCTTCGGATCCAACCCTCACGGCATGTTGTCGCGCGGGGCGAGTGGGATAGTCGGGGGCACGCTGATCATCAATCTTCCCGGTTCTGTCGTCGGTGCCACCGAGTCACTCGAAGTGGTTGGTCCCGCACTGGTCCACGCAGTCGAGTTGCTTTCGGACGTGCCGTCGCCGCATTGAATAGCCTGTACGGGAGCGGAGTCTGTTCGGTCTCGGATTCGATGGTCGGACGCGAAATCTGAGAATGCACTACTACGGGTGATGGTCATCCGTATCCTGGGTACGACGCGACGAAGCGAGAGAGGTCGATGACCGATCCGAGACAGCGAACACGGCCGGCATCAATGCCGGGTGGCGCCGGGATGACCGGGGCGAGGGAGAGTGTGCTGGCGCGTCGCCGGTTGGCTCTCATCGCCCTCGCTGCCGCCGTGCCGATCACGCTCGGGGCCGCGATCATTACGGGTTCCACCATGTTCTTGATCATCAACCTCGTCTTTGACCTTTTGATCGCGGGCTATGTGGCGATGCTGCTTCAGATCAAACAGGGTCAAGAGAGTGACGGATCCACGGCGCGGACACGGAGGCCTAGGCAAGACGCACCCGTTCGGCACTGATGGATTTCGAAGCGATCCGCGATGAGGTCGCTTCTGTGCTCGACGCCTCTTATCGAGCCAGGGCGATTGGTCTTGCCAATTGCCGCAAAGTGATCCGGCTGTCGGCCAATGCGATTCGTTCACTGCACCGCCACGAGAGTGTCCAAGCCGCACCACTGATGTGGCTCGGGCACTCGCTGAGCGAAGCAGATCCGATCTGACCACGACGATGGTGCAGGAGCGATTGCGAGCCGATCTCCGCCGTTGCCCGACTAGCACGTATGGCATTGGGTCCTTTGTCCCTATCGGCGACCGGCGACATAAGACATCCTTGTGAAAGAAATCACAAGGATGTCGCGGGGTCGGCACCGAAGCCGGAGGACGTTGGATGAGTGACGCGCATCCACCGATGTGCGATTTGCATGATCACGCTGAACCGGGACCGCTCAGCGAGGCGCGGATAGCTGCGATCGCCAAAGCATTGGCACATCCGGCACGAATCCGTATTCTTGAGCAGTTCATCGAGTGTGACCCCCAAATCGCCCAGGAGATCGTTGATGAGTCCGATCTGGCTCAGTCGACGATCTCGGAGCATCTCCGCCTGCTGCGCGAGGCCGATTTGCTCACCGGGACCCGTGACGGCCCGCGAACCTGGTATTGCATGAGGCGCGCGGTGCTGCGGGAATTGCGGCCGCGATTCTTGATCTCACCGACACCTCGGCAATGTCCGACGCCGGGTAGCGAGACCCAGGACTTCGCCGTACGGCTTATCGCTGTGCGACCCGGAACCTCTGCCCGCGGCCGCCGAGTCCGCGCCTATGAACACGCCCTGGATCACTCGGTCAATTCTCCCAATCTCGGTCGGTAGCCGCTGCTTAGATGCCTGGTGGGCCCATTCGCCGGGTTCCGTGTGACCAACGCCCCTTTCGCATATCGTCGATATGTGAAATGATTGTGAAAAGTTTCACAAGACAAGAACATGTGAAACACTTCGAGAGAAGCACACACGAATCTCACTGACTATCGAGCAAGGAGAATCTGATGAAGCGAAATCGACTGCAGACAGTCGGAGTCGTGCTCACAGTGATTGGGTTGTTGTTCATGGTCGCCGCCGGCGTCGCCTATTCAAAGGTGCAGGACGGCTACTCGGCGCTGGACGCATTCAGCACTGCCGAGAACGTAACCCTTTCCTACAACGATGATGGCCAGCTGGTCGATCGCGGCACCACCGAGGGTGCCGATGCGATCATGGCGCTGTTAGAGGACGACTGGGGCTTCGGCGTGAACAAGGGCGACCTTGATCCGAACGATCCCATCGTCAACACGGCTACCGAGTTCATGTTCCAGATGGCAACGGTCGGCTATCACGTGCTCCACGGCACGCAGACCGTCGTTCTCACCGAGGACGTTGAGTACGACGGCGAGCTGTTCGCTGCCGGCACATATGAGTTCGAGGTCGAAGGCCGCTACTGGACCGACTTCAACCGCAGCCACCCGATCGAGGGCCCGGCCCGCGAGCAGGCATGGAACGGCACGGTGCACGGTCTCTTTGGAGAGCTGGGTGTTGGAACTGTCACACACTCGGTGCTCCAGATCGGCCTGGCGATCGCGGCGGCATTCGGAGCTATCGGCGGCATGGCGATCCTCACCGGACTTGGCATGGTGTGGGTGAGCCGGGAAGAGAAGGTCGGAGAGCTCGAAGTTGCGAGGGAGAAGACTGGAGCAGTCAGCTAGTCCCGAGCAGATCGGTAACGAGGCCCCCGCCTTGCGGGGGCCTCGTTCTGTTGGTGGACAACTAGCGGCCGCTGGGCAGGTGGAGGTCTCTCATGGCCTCGGGCTCCTGCTATCTGCGAACGGGTCAGCCACTTCGGTCCGCCGTGGAACGGTCAGCACGATTGGAGCCCGCGATCCGAGGAGGTGAGCTGCTGAATTTGGCTCCAGAAGGTTGGA
>Ga0255057_10000195_pt1 | contig 34238 bp, 33 predicted proteins | sample Cases_109_6_MG_FD_189022 | JGI IMG/M metagenome (GOLD analysis project Ga0255057, IMG submission 189022) | Seawater microbial communities from Amundsen Gulf, Northwest Territories, Canada - Cases_109_6 | ecosystem: Environmental > Aquatic > Marine > Gulf | place: Canada: Northwest Territories... | reverse complement strand
TTGGAGCGGGAAACCAGGTTCGAACTGGCGACCTCAACCTTGGCAAGGTTGCGCTCTACCAACTGAGCTATTCCCGCAAGAGGGCCGAGATTTTAGCCTCTAATGCTCGACTGTCAAGGCATATTCACCCTTATTCGATGGTTCCGGTCGAGTCCGCGTCACTGATGATGAATGGCCAGGCCGCCCGCAGATAGGTGATCATCGACCAGATTGTCAGTACGGCGGCAGCGACCAGCAGGACGAAACCGACCGCGTAAATGTCGATGCCGAATATTGCGTTCTCGTAAACCATGAATGCAATGCCGAACATTTGCAGCGTGGTCTTGACCTTTCCGACCATCGAGACCTTTACATTGGCGCGCTCGCCAATAGTCGCCATCCACTCGCGCAACGCCGATATCGTAATTTCGCGGCCGATAATTATCATCGCGATGATGTCTTCGAACCAGCCCGATTGGGCCGCTGCGAGCATAACCAGCACGATCGATACCATCAATTTGTCGGCGACCGGGTCCAGAAACTCGCCAAAACGCGATTGCTGGTTAAAGCGGCGTGCAACCCAGCCGTCAATAAAATCGGTAACGGCCGCGATACCGAAGACGATGGCTGCGATTGGCCGAGCGTGAGGAATCGGTGCATAGAAACAAACGACGACGACCGGAATCGCGGCCATGCGAAACAGTGTCAGCATGTTGGCTAGATTGAGTCTCAAGAACGAGTCTCTCAGGTCACTTGGTCGATGTGGAGGTCATTGTATATGGTTTCAGCCAGCGTTCGGCCGATGCCACGAACTTTTACAAGGTCATCGACTCCGGCTGCAATGACTCCCTGCAGCCCCCCGAATTGCCGCAAAAGCTCGCGGCGCTTTTTCGGCCCCAGCCCGCGAATGCTTTCCAGCGCCGACGTCTTGCGCGCTTTCGCACGCCTTTGACGATGTCCGCTTATGGCAAAGCGATGCGCTTCATCCCGAATTTGCTGGATAAGCAGCAGCGCCGCCGAATCAGCAGGCAACTGCAGCGGTTTCTTTTCGCCGGGCACAAACAACTGTTCCGCGCCGACCCTGCGTGCCCGCCCCTTGGCCACGGCCACGACCTGCAGCCAATTGAGTTCGAGTTCGTCGAGAACCGTCATGGCCTCCGCGAGTTGTCCCTTACCGCCGTCGACAAACAGAACGTCAGGTGTTGGGACCTCGCCTTTTTTGACGCGCGCGTAGCGTCGTCGAAGCGCTTCTCGCATTGCCCCGTAATCGTCTCCGCCCGCCGCCGGAGTCAGATTGAATCGACGATAGTCGCTTTTCATCGCTCCGGCCGTATTGAAAACAACACAGGAAGCGACCGTCGCTTCGCCGGAAGTATGACTGACATCGAAGCACTCCAATCGTGCCGGCGTTTCGTCGAGGCCGAGCGCTTCGCCGAGCGCCTTGAACTGCCGTCTGATCGTCGCATTGCTCGCAACTTTCAAATTCAGGCCCTGTTGCGCATTGGTATTCGCCATTTCCAGCCACCGTTGCCGGTCGCCCCTGACGCGGTATCGAATTTCGACTTTATGGCCGCAGCGGTTCGACAAGGTCGCTTGCAAAATACTGCCGTCCTCAATGTCGTCCTCGATGATGATTTCACGCGGGGCATCGCGGCCGAGGTAGTACTGCGCAACGAAACTATTCAACAATATACTGCGCTCCGTTTGGCCGGGCGATTTTGGGAAGTGATCGTGACTCCCGATTACAGAGCCGTTGCGAATGAAGAGAATCGTCACACAGTGGATGGCACCGTTCGACGCGAATCCAATGATGTCGAGATCCTGATTCGCGCTACGTGAGACCAATTGTCGTGCTTCGACTTCCTTGAGCTTCGCAATTTGGTCACGAAATCTGGCCGCCTGTTCGTATTGTCGTGCAGCAGCGGCTTCGTCCATTCGTGCAACGAACGTGTCGATGACAGATCGATTACGTCCGTCAAGAAATTGAATAGCAGCGTTAATATCCTTTCGGTATTGCTCTGCTGAAATCAGATCAACGCAAGGCGCCGTGCAACGCTTTATCTGGTACTGCAAACAAGGTCGCGTACGATTCGCAAAAAAATTGTCCTGACAATTTCGAATCATAAAGAGCTTTTGCAGCTCATTGAGTGTCTTGCGAACTGCCCGCGTGCCTGGATAAGGGCCGAAATAGCGCCCTTTTCCCTTTCTTGGGCCACGATGAAATCGTAATCGTGGGAACGCGTGATCCGTCGACGCATAGATATAGGGGTAACTCTTGTCGTCTCTGAGAATGACGTTGAAGTACGGCTTATGCTGCTTGATCAGATTGTATTCGAGCAGCAGTGCTTCGGCTTCGGTATTTGTTACCGTGACCTCAACGCGAGCCACCTTATCCATCATCGCCGCCGTTTTCGGCACGCTTTGCGTGCGATGAAAATAACTGGCCACCCGTTTCTTGAGATCCCGGGCTTTGCCGACGTAAATCACCTTGTGTTTCGCATCTAGCATGCGATACACGCCAGGCCGGTGCGTCAGGCTGCGCAGGAAGGATTTCGAATCAAATGCGGTGTCGTCGCTCACTTCTCCAATAGTGCTTTTGCCTTGGAGAAAACGCTAGCAAACATCTCGGGCGTAAGTCGCCGGGTGTTCGTGTTGTAGCGGCTGCAGTGGTATGAATCGAGTAGCAAGACGTCTCCGAGATCATAAACGGACTCATGGCCGAACTTGAACTCGGCCTGACGGTAGCCAAGGGCTTTGACAACAGCCCGATGAGCGATCCCGCCCAGCGCAAGGACGACAGAGTCTTTCGGCAAGGCGCCCAGCTCATTCGCAAGGTAGTGATTACAGGTGTTGATCTCGGCCCCGACCGGCTTGTTATCCGGCGGCAGGCATTTGACGGCATTCGTGATGCGACAATTCGTCAACTCGAGATTGTCATCAGCGGCTACCGACTCCGGATGCGTAGCAAAGCCAAACCGGTGCAGCATCTGATAAAGAAGAATGCCGGCATGATCTCCGGTGAACGGTCGTCCGGTCGCATTGGCACCGTGCATGCCAGGGGCGAGACCGACAATAAGAAAACGCGCGACCTCGTCGCCGAACGGCGGCACGGGCCGGCAGTGGTAGCCTGGATAGCGTTCCTGGACTTCGTCAAGAAATCCCGCAAGCCGCGGACAATCGCGACACTCCAGATCGAAGATGCTCTTATTCAAGCCTCAGCTGTCCGGGTCGTCCATGTGGCGAATAATCGCCTCGCCGAAACCCCGTGTTCCCAGAAGCTTCGCACCGGGAACAAGATGATCAAGTTCCTGTTCAACGTCCTTCTGGCCCTGCGGACGCTCTTTGCGAATCGGCTGATGAATCGCTTCCCGCAACCGCGCCAGATCGAATGTAAGCTCACCGCTTGCGATCGTGTTGCGCACGCCTTTTAATACCAGCTCAACCGCCTCATTCCAGCCGATGTAACGCAACATCATGGCGGCGGATAAAATCAACGATCCCGGATTGACGCGATCTTTACCGGCGAATCCCGGTGCCGTGCCATGCGTCGCTTCAAAGACAGCGACCGCGTCGCCGATGTTGGCGCCTGGCGCGATGCCAATACCGCCGACCTGCGCAGCCAGTGCGTCTGATATGTAGTCGCCATTGAGATTGAGCGTCGCGATAACGTCATATTCCTCCGGACGCATCAGGATTTGTTGCAGGAAGTTATCGGCGATGACGTCCTTGATAATGATCTCCCGCCCCGTGTTCGGGTTAGAGAACGCAAGCCATGGGCCGCCGTCTTTCTCAACGGCACCGAACTCATTTCGCGCAACTTCGTAGCCCCATTGGCAAAACGCGCCTTCAGTGAACTTCATGATATTGCCTTTGTGTACCAGCGTAACCGACCGCATATCACGATCGACGCAATGCTGAATCGCTTTGCGTATCAGGCGTTTCGATCCCTCGCGCGACACAGGCTTGACACCAATTCCCGAACTCAGCGGGAAGCGAATTTGGGTAACGCCGAGCTCGTTTTGCAAAAAGCCAATCAGCTTTTGAACGTCATCAGAATCGGCCGGAAATTCGATGCCCGCGTAGATGTCCTCGGTGTTCTCACGAAACACCGTCATATCGACGAGATCAGAATCCCGCATCGGCGTTTGCACGCCGGGAAAATACTGGATCGGGCGGACGCAGGCATAAAGATCGAGTTTTTGCCGTATCGCCACGTTAAGCGAACGGATGCCGCCGCCGGTCGGCGTCGAGAGCGGACCCTTGATGGATACGATGTATTCCTCAAAGGCATGCAGTGTTTCGTCGGGCAGGAAACCGTCGTCGCCATAGATTTCGGTGGCCTTTGCGCCCGCATAAACCTGCATCCACTTGATTTCACGCTGGCTGCCGTAGGCTTTCTTCACGGCCGCATTCACAACATTCAGCATTACGGGCGTGACGTCGATGCCAATGCCGTCGCCTTCGATGTAGGGAATGACCGGTTTGTCCGGGACGCTGATGGAACCATCAGAATTAGCGCGAATCGCCTCGCCATCGGCGGGTACCTTAATATGTTCGTATTGCATAGCCATTCTCGACGAAAACGGCGTGCATTGTACCGACCGCGACGCTGAGGTCCAAAAATGCCCGTTACAATGCGCTGATGCCGCTTGTCCTGCTCAACAAACCCTATCGCGTCCTGAGCCAGTTCACGGATGCTGACGGGCGCCCGACCCTGGCAGACTACGTCAATAGGAGCGACGTGTACGCGGCAGGCCGGCTCGATGCGGATAGCGAGGGTCTGATCCTGTTGACCGATGACGGCCGCCTGCAGGCGCGGATTTCGCAGCCGAGCTCAAAAGTCGTCAAGACCTACTGGGCGCAGGTCGAGGGCGTCGCCAGCGAGGAAAAAATCGTCAAACTCATCGCGGGCGTCAAACTCAAAGACGGGCCGGCCCGCGCGCTACAGGCGAAACGCATCGGTGAGCCTCCCGGATTGTGGTCGAGGACACCTCCAATTCGTCGACGGGACAAGGTACTGGATAGTTGGCTCGAGATTCGCATCGATGAGGGTCGAAACCGGCAGGTGCGCCGCATGACGGCTGCCGTTGGATTGCCGACACTGCGACTGATACGTGGCGGTATCGGCCCCTGGAAACTGGGCAAGCTGCAGTCCGGAGAGAGCCGCGAAATGTCGAACGCCGACGCCTGGGCTGCTTTGCAGCGGCGCAAACAGTGATTTGAGTCGCTCTATTTGGTGTTACGAAGCCCGGCGATTCGCATCGCCACTTCCATGGCCTGTTCGTAATTAAGCCGAGGATCGACCGTCGACTTGTAGGCACGGGCAAGATCCTTGTCCGTCAAACCGCGGGCGCCGCCGGTACACTCGGTGACGTTTTCGCCGGTTAATTCAAGATGCACGCCGCCAAGGTAGCTGCCCATCGACTGATGGACGCGAAAAGCCGATTCCAGTTCCGATACAACGTTATCGAAGCGTCGGGTCTTCGTACCATCTGCGGTACTTTCGGTATTGCCGTGCATTGGGTCGCATACCCAAAGAACCGGTGAGCCGGTCTCCTTCACGGCTGAAATGAGATCCGGCAGGTGTTCTTCGATCGATTTGGCGCCGAATCGATGGATCAGGGTCAATCGGCCGGGCTCGTTATTCGGGTTCACGATTCGAATCAGGTCTTGTAGCCACTCGCGCGTCATTCCCGGACCGACCTTGATGCCAACCGGATTAGCGATGCCGCGGAAGTACTCGATATGAGCACCGTCGGTCGCCGCCGTGCGCATGCCCACCCACGGAAAATGCGTCGTCAGGTTGTACCAGCGTTCGCGCCTGTCCAGATAGCGGGTCTGCGACTGCTCGTACAAGAGATGCAATCCTTCATGTGCCGCGTAAATATCGGCTCTTTGCGCGCGATGCAGCTCACGACCGAGTACGGACTCGAGAAAATCGAGTGAATTCGAAATCGAAGTGACGATATCGCGATACTCATCCGCCATCGGCGAATGACCGACCCAGTCGAGATCCCAGTATTCCGGGTGGTGCAGGTCGGCGAAGCCGCCATCAATCAGCGACCGCACGAAATTCAGCGTCAGGGCCGACCGTTCGTAACCACGCAGGATCAGCTTTGGCTCCGGAATTCGGTCCTCATCCGTGAACGCGCTGCGATTGACAAGATCGCCGCGGAAACTTGGCAATGTCTTGCCGTCGCGAGTCTCCGAGTCGGCCGAGCGAGGCTTTGCGTACTGGCCAGCCATGCGCCCGATTCGAACCACGGGCTTTTTGAGGCCATACAGCATGACAACGCTCATTTGCAGCAGGATCTTGAGCTTGGCGACGATATTTTCGGAGGTACACTCATCGAAGGTTTCAGCGCAGTCACCGCCCTGCAGCACGAACGCTTCGCCGCGCTGCGCCTTGGCAACCTGCTCTTTCAGCGCATCCACTTCCCAGGACGTGACGATCGGCGGCAGACGGCTGAGATCCGCAACGACTCGGTCCAGCTCCGCCTTATTGGGGTAAGTGGGTTGCTGTGCGGCGTTGAGTTTTTGCCAACTGGCGGGGTGCCAATCGGCTCCGGCGACATTTCTGCTCACGATCATCCTCAAAAGGCGTCAAAAGGAACGCAATCGCGCCCCTGAAAACGCGGACTATGCCATGTAGCTCCGCAATGGCGCAAAAGTTTCTCATGTAATCAGTCGTTTATAAGTGGTTACTTTTTTCGCTAATTCTTTGGCACAATGCCCGCCACCCGAATCCGCCGTCCGCTGGCGGATTTCGCTGTCAGGATTAATAGATTGAGGTTTTCATGAAGGACATTCTGGTTCTCGGCGCCGGCAAGATCGGCGCTCTGGTTTCGGGCTTGCTCGCCGAGTCGGGCGACTATCGCGTTCAGCTCGCCGATTCCCGCGCTGGCGCGGCTGATGACGTTGCCAACGCGCACGGCCTGGACAATATCGTTCCATTCGATCTGGACGCCAGTGACAAAGACAGGCTTGCCGCTCATGTCGCCAAGAATAAGCCGATTGCTGTGGTTTCGGGTCTGCCGTACTTCTGCAATGTCGCCGTCGCCGAAGTAGCACGCGATGCAGGACTGCATTATTTCGATCTCACGGAAGACGTTGCCGTCACGCAGGCCGTGCGCGAGATTGCTGCGGGCTCCGAGAAGGTGTTTGCGCCGCAGTGCGGGCTCGCACCTGGCTTTATCAGTATTGCAGCGAACGAATTAATCAAACACTTCGATTCACTGAAGTCAGTGAAGTTGCGTGTTGGCGCCCTGCCCCAACACCCGAACAATGTACTCAAGTATTCGCTGACCTGGTCCACTGACGGTGTCATCAACGAATACGGCAATCTTTGCAAGGCGATTGTCGACGGCGACGAAGTCGACGTGTTGCCGCTCGAAGGGCTTGAGGAAATTGCGATCGACGGCGAGCACTACGAGGCTTTCAATACCTCGGGAGGCCTCGGCTCACTGACTGAGACCTACGGCGATCAGGTTGTAAACATGAATTACAAGACTATTCGCTATCCGGGCCACTGTGAACAGATGCGCCTGCTAATGAATGGCCTGAAACTCAATAACGATCGCGACACGCTAAAACGAATTCTCGAAAACTCGGTGCCGCAAACGCTCCAGGACGTTGTTCTCATTTACGCTGCCGTGACCGGTTTTCAGGATGGCGAACTGCGCGAAGAAAATTACGTCAACAAGGTCTACCCGCAAGTTGTTGCCGGTCGCTTATGGTCGGCCATTCAAGTGACGACGGCCGCTGGCATTTGCAGCGTCATTGACCTGGTGATGTCGGAGCCCGACAAATACTCCGGATTCATTGCACAGGAACAATTTCTCCTGGGCGACATCCTCAATAATCGCTTTGGCAGGTATTACGCCCACGGCGGAACCAACCTCGAATCAGCCGAACTCGTCGCCAGTGGCAAGACAGGGCATCAACGAGTGAGCGCTGGAGAACAGACATGAAACAAATACTCGACTCCCTGGGCCTTGAGGCCCTGAATCACGGCACATGGATGGGCGCTGAGAGTTCCGAAGACAGCAGCGGCAGCATCATTGAGTCCATCAATCCCGCTACGGGTGAGGTGATCGCCAGCGTTCGGTCGACAACTCCGGCGGAATACGAAAAAGTAATTGCGGCCGCACGCGCATCTTTTTTCGAGTGGCGCAAAATTCCGGCGCCGGTTCGCGGTAACGCCGTTCGATTGATCGGTAATGCATTACGCGAGCACTGCGACGCGCTCGGCAGTCTCGTCACGCTCGAAATGGGCAAGATAAAGGCTGAAGGCGTCGGCGAAGTACAAGAGATGATCGATATCGCCGATTTCGCTGTCGGCCAGTCGCGCATGTTGTACGGCAACACCATGCATTCCGAACGGCCGCAACATCGCATGTACGAGCAATGGCATCCGCTCGGGATTGTCGGCACGATTTCGGCATTCAACTTTCCCGTCGCAGTGTATTCCTGGAATGCGTTCATCGCTGCGATATGTGGCAACGTCAATATTTGGAAGCCATCGCCAAAAACCGCGCTTTGCGGAGTGGCTGTGCAAAAAATTATCAACGAGGCGCTCGCCAATGAGGATCTGCCACCGGCCTTCTTTCTCATAAACGACGGTACCAACGAACTTGCGCAGCAGTTCGTCGACGACCGGCGTATTGACCTTCTCTCCTTCACCGGCTCCTGTGCGGTTGGCAAGCAAGTCGGCGCGCGTGTCGCCGCCCGTATGGGCCGATCGTTGCTCGAGCTTGGCGGCAACAACGCGATAATCGTCGATGAACACGCGAATCTCGATCTCGCGGTTCCCGGAATTGTATTCGGCTCGGTCGGAACAGCCGGACAACGTTGCACCTCGACGCGACGCATCCTCGTGCACCGCTCACGCTTTGATGAGTTGAAGAATTCATTGGTGAACGCCTACGGTCAGGTTCGCATTGGCGATCCACTGGCCGAAGGCACATTGATGGGACCGGTCATCGACGAATCGTCGATGGAACGTGTAGAAAACGCCCTTGCCGCGGTCAGCGATGCGGGCGGTGAAGTGCTGTGTGGCGGTGAACGTATTGAAGGTGAAGGAAATTACATCACGCCAGCGATTGCCGTCGCTGAAAACGACTGGGACATTGTGCAAACAGAAACCTTTGGACCCATCCTCTACCTCATTCCTTTTGACACGCTTGATGACGCGATCGCGATGCAAAACGGCGTGGTTCAGGGACTGTCGTCATCGATTTTCACCGAAAATTTGCAGAACGCCGAATACTTCCTGTCCTTTGGCGGGTCGGATTGCGGTATCGCCAACGTCAATATCGGGACCTCAGGCGCCGAGATTGGTGGCGCATTTGGCGGTGAGAAGGAAACAGGCGGCGGCCGTGAAGCCGGCTCGGATTCGTGGAAGACCTACATGCGTCGCCAGACCAACACCATCAACTGGGGAAAAGACCTGCCCCTGGCGCAGGGGATCAACTTCGATTTGTAGGAGCGCCGCCCACGGCGCGATCGCGGGCTGGGGCCCGCTCGTACACAGCCGCGACCACCCGTGCGGCGATATGCAGCAGGAAATAAGGCCGGAGAACCAGAGTGGCACAGGGTTTGGAGTTTGTTGAGTACGTCACTGACCAGGTCGACGACAGCTGCAACCTGACGCACCGGATGATGTTCGGTGGTTGCACGCTCTACCTGGACGGCAAAGTCGTGGCACTTATTTGCGACGACCAGTTGTTCGTCAAACCGACGAAAGCGGGCCGGGAATTCATCGCTAATGTCGTTGAAGCGCCAGCCTACGCCGGGGCAAAGAACTCGTTCCTGATAGAAGATCAAATAGAGAACGGCGAGTGGTTAACGAAATTGCTGACGGTAACCGCGGCGGAACTGCCGGTGCCGAAACCCAGGAAGAAAAAGAAAAGTTAGCTGGTCAGATCCGTCACTGCCCGCCACGCTTCGTCAATTGCGACATTTGTTAAGGCATTGGCGCCGGCGTCAGAGTTGGCTATAGAGATGTTACCGAAAGGTCGACGAGCCAACTCGTGGGGAGCCTCACCTGGCGGCCATTGGGGATCCCAAAGGTCGAGATAGTCGTATGAATAGCCGTGCGGCCAGCGGTTAACGGTGATGGCGAGGATGTCTTCTTGCACGTCGAAGCCAGCAGAGCCGAGCATACCGTCGAGTACCGTCCGCACTTCACGTTCGAAATCTTCAAATGTCATCCCGAGCAATATGGCACGCGAGGCACGATGCTGGTCCTTGGCGGGAACACTTGCGTCGGGAGGCGCGACGGAACCCCAAAACATGACAGGCACCGGACCCGAATCTTCCCAATCATGCTGGTAACCGGCCGTGTTCACGCCCTTAATTGGCCAGACCGCGCCGTGCAAGCGACCGGGACAGTAGGCGCCCGAAATATCGAGCTTGTCGAAAGCCTTGCTGTCGCGCAGCAGTACATTGGTGACGAGCAACGGTCGCTTCACCTGGTACTCTTGCGCTTCCTTCTGCTCTCCGGGCAACTCCGGGCACAAGTGGGGGATGATCGCGTGGTAGCAGGCCAGTATCGCGTGTCGGGATTTCACCCTTAGCAATCGACCCTGATTTACATAGGACACACTGGCGCGCTCACCACGGTTGGCGACATTCACTACCGTTGACTCAAGGCGCAGTCTGACAGGGCTGTCGGTTTCATCGAGCCGCGAGTAGTCAAAGCGCGCCATTGCGACGTTTCTGGCATCGATGCCCGGCGCGACATCAGGAATCAAAGCCTGGACCAGCAGGCGCGCAATCGACGCGTTGCCGTCCGGGAACATGGCAACGTCGCCGCCGACGTTGCCGTCACTGCTGCCGCTCAAATTTGGATGGCCGAGCAAGTGCATGATTGGAAGTCTTGCGCCGATGCATTCTGCGGCCGATAAACTATCGGCTCCCACACCCCAGTATCCATGCGTGGTTTTGACAAACAGAATGGCCGCTTCGTCAGTAAGTCCACCATATTTCTTTAGGAAATCGGTATAACTGATGCCGCTGAGAATCTCGCCGACTTCGTCTTCGGATTTCCCTTCGAAAATATTTTCCCTTCTCGCGTAAAACGTCTTAAGCGACTCGCGTGATTCCTCGCTGATTGGAAACCGATCGAACTTGTCGGCCAGTTTGTCGCCACGACCTGCACGGAAACTGAAATCGTGGATCAGTTCATCACGACCATAGGTTTCGGCATCGAAGAATATTGAATGACTGCCCTTCGGGCCCGCGCCGTATCGGAATTGGTAGCCGTCCAGGAGTTCATCGATGTCGACACCTAGTTCTCCAAGCAATTCATTAACGGTATCGCTGAACAGGGGATATTCCAGATTCATCGTTCCGCCCCAGGACAGCCGCATCGGCCCGCCCTGGTGGAATTCGTTACGCTTGGCATGCCCACCAAAATCATCGTGATTTTCGAGAATTAAAATGCGGGAATCCGCACCGAAATGCTTACGGTAATAATACGCTGCCGATAGGCCGCTGATGCCACCGCCAACAACGATGAGGTCATATTCTTCGTCGATGTCGACAGGGTCCGCAAATTTCTTGCCCTCTCGCGCCAGTGCATGGGCCGCCTCAAAAGCGCCTGGATGAGAGCCACGCATACCTGTGCGAATCGGTGGGTAGTTCGCGTCGACCTGTTGCGGCTCATTGTCGAGCAATTGTGCAGACACGACGGGCGTCAGCGTCATTCCCAATGATGCGAGGGTGAGATCATGAACAAAGTCCCGCCGGGTAATATCCCGGCCCATGCCCAGTTGGCGATCCGTCTTTTTCATGCGCTTGAGTATATTGTTATTTTCCTTATTCGAAGAAATGAAGTTGGTGGCAATTGCCCCGACAAGAGCGCGGATTCGGCTGCATACAATGACTTTAGGCGAAATTCGTAGAAATACAAACAAACGCGGAGAGTTGTGATGAGTAAGAAATCTGGCGATTGGTGGTCCGGCTGGCAGGTTGGATTCTACAACGGTATATTCTTGGCCGTTATTCTCATGACCGCGGTGCGGTACTTCGGGATATTCGGATAATCGTGCAGACTCAATGCCCGCTTGTGACCCGTACCAGATATTCGACATCAATACTGAAAGGGAAAATCATAAAGTGGTTGGAAAATGATTCACTTTCAGTCTACGGTACTGCCTAAGAAAGGTAATTGCGTACAAAAAGGAGAAAAATAATGGCTACGTCCTTTATGCAGATGGCCGAAGCGGCAATGGCGCAAGTGGAAGGAATAAGTGCTGAAGAAGCTCGAAAACGATCAGAAAAAGACTCCAATGTATTACTTCTGGATGTCCGTGATGCCTCCGATATTCCGTCGACCGGTTTAGCTGCAGGCGGCTTGAATATCTCGCTCGGCATGTTGCCCGTCAAGGCGGATCTCGAGTTGCCCGAAGAATGGCGCGAAGCTGGGCTTCAAGACCGCTCGCGTCCCGTTGTCACAACCTGCCAGATCGGACCGAACGGTGCTATAGGGGCCAGTCTTCTTAAGGAAATGGGCTTTACAAACGTCTGCTATATGGAAGGCGGTATGGAAGCGTGGAAAGCGGCTGGGCTTCCGACCGACTGATACATTTTACCCGGGAACGGTTGACGGTATCGCTGAAGTCGCCACGTCCACTCTCGGCCGAAAGGAGACGGTCGCATGTCTCCGGATTTCACGTTTTGAGCGACAGCTATGGGAAGAAGCGGTTCTAGCCCACCGCCGCTACAGTATCGCGGGCTGGGGCCCGCTCCTACACTTTTTCGAATCGATTCTCGGACCTGTTCTTGCGCACGCTTCCCGCCTCGAATACCTGGCCGCTCATTGCGATGTAGACGCCGGGGGCAGCGGTCTGTACCGCCGCGACCGCCATGCCTACATTGAAGATCGCATCGGTGGCTTTGAAGCGTGCCGGTGTCAGTGCACCGGTCAGAACGATAGTCTTGCCGTCAAGTCCCGCCAACGCCTCAGCGGTTTCGGGCATTGTGTCCGTGCCGTGTGTCAGGATGTAATGCGTCCCATCATCGTTGGCAATGTAGTCACGCAGCGTCGCCCGATCTTCGTCGGTCATTTCCAGGCTATCTTTTTGCAACAAAGGCACGACCTCATAGTCAAAATCGACTCGACCTTCGGTCAGAATGTGTTTGACCTGTGACTCGCCGACCTCGAACTGGCTAAGGGCATCAAAGTAGATCTTGTCGATCGTACCGCCCGTTGTAATGAATCGAATCAACATGCCCTGTTATGATGACACTATGAAGTTTCTCAGTCGATCCCGCCGGCGGACTCTGGGCCGGCTTCGCATCGTGGCCAGCGCACTACTGGCTACGACCGTCCTTCTTTTTGCGCCTGGGGGCGGTGCTGCGGCGAGCAAAGTTGTCGTCCTGGAAATTGACGGCGCTATCGGCGTCGCGACATCCGACTACCTGAGTAGCGGCATTGAGCACGCCGAAACCGTCAATGCCGACCTGATTATCCTTAACATGGATACGCCCGGTGGCCTGGTCTCGTCAACGCGTGACATCGTCAAGGAGATACTCGGGTCTTCGATTCCCGTCGTGGCCTATGTGACACCGGCAGGTGCGCGCGCCGACAGCGCCGGTACCTACATATTACTCGCAAGTCATATCGCGGCGATGACGCCGACAACGCACCTCGGAGCGGCCACGCCGGTATCGATCGGGGGCGGTGACGCCACACCGGATGATTCGTCTAAAGACGAGGAAGATGAATCGGGGGGAGGACAGGCCGAGGAGCAATCGGGTTCGGCCATGGAACGAAAAGTTCTCAATGACGCGATTGCCTATATTCGCGGCCTGGCCGAGCGTTACGATCGCAATGCCGACTGGGCTGAAGATGCCGTTCGCACTGCCGCAACTCTGACGGCGCGCGAGGCTCTGGAACAGAACGTTATCGAATTCATCGCCGAAGACCAAGCAGACCTTTTGCGACAGCTCAATGGCTACGAAGTGAAAGTGCAATCGGAAATACTTGCGGTCGCGACGGAATCCGCCGAGATCGAGAACTTCGAGCCAAACTGGCGCAACAAAGTGCTAACCGTTATCTCGAACCCCGAAATCGTATTAATACTCGGCATGATCGGTCTATACGGACTTATGTATGAAGGGTGGAACCCCGGTGCGATCGTTCCCGGAGTTGTTGGCATTATTTGTCTTTTGATTGCAGCCTATGCACTGCAAATCCTGCCCGTCAATTACGCCGGAGTCGCGCTGATCATCGTGGGTCTCGCGCTAATGACGGCGGAGGCGTTCGCACCCAGCTTCGGGGCGCTTGGGCTCGGGGGTATCGCCGCCTTCGTGTTCGGCGCCATTATGATGTTCGACAGCGGCATACCCGGCTTCGGTATTTCCATCGCGTTCGTTATTTCGATCGCTATTGTCGCGGCGCTGCTGATTATCTGGATGGTGAGCTTCGTGTTGAAGCTGCGACGTCGCGGCGCCGTCTCCGGCATCGACTCGATCATTGGCGGTATCGGCACGGCAATGCAGGACTTCGATGGTGAAGGCAAAGTTTGGCTCGAAGGCGAAGCCTGGAGTGCACGCTGCCCGGTAGCCATCGAGAAAGATCAGGAAGTCATCGTCACAGCGATGGACGGACTCACACTGGATGTAAAACCGGCTCCTGCTGGCGACAGCAGCGGCGCGCAACTTCAAACCTGATATAAGCAAGTCAACCCCGAGGTAGTCACTATGACATATACAGCAATAGGCATTGGCGGGGCGCTGGCGATCGTCATCCTTTACAACACGATCAAGATCCTCAAGGAATACGAACGCGGCGTTATATTCTTTTTGGGACGCTTCCAGACCGTCAAAGGACCGGGCCTGATTATCCTGATCCCCGGTTTGCAAAAAATGGTCAAGGTTGATCTTCGCGTCATCGTTATGGACGTGCCAACGCAGGACGTTATTTCGCGTGACAACGTGTCCGTCAAGGTGAACGCCGTTATCTACTTCCGAATCGTCGATCCGGAAAAGGCCATCATTCGCGTGGCGAATGTTTTCGAAGCAACCAGCCAGTTATCGCAGACCACATTGCGTTCCGTTCTCGGCCAACACGAACTGGACGACATGCTTGCCGAACGAGATAAATTAAACACCGACATTCAGGCCCTGCTCGACCAGCGCACCGACAACTGGGGCATCAAGGTCCAGAACGTCGAGATCAAACACGTCGATCTTGACGAAAGCATGATTCGCGCGATCGCCCAACAGGCAGAAGCCGAGCGCGCACGTCGTGCCAAGGTCATTAACGCCGAAGGTGAAAAACAGGCAGCGCAAATGCTGGCCGATGCGGCGAAAACGCTGTCCTCAGAGGAAGCCGCATTGCAGCTACGGTATTTGCAAACGCTTAAGGAAATCGCGAACGAGAAAACCAACACCATCGTGTTTCCGATGCCGTTGGAATTCGTCGAACCCATGATAAACATCGCGGCAAAACTGGGTAAAAACAAGGCCTCGTAAGCGATTCGATCAGCCAGGCGGCGGAATTGAAATCACAATTTTCGCACCACCCAGTTTCGAGCGTGAAATCGTCACGCTGCCGCCATAGGAGCTCGCTATGTCCTTAACAATTGCGAGTCCTATGCCGTGACCCGGCGTCGATTCATCGAGGCGCGTGCCACGATTCAACAGCGCATCGACTGCGTTTTCCGGAACGCCCGGGCCGTCGTCATCGACACTCATGAGCATTCCACCCGACGGATTGACCGCTGGCTCCAGGGCAATTTGCACGCGTTTCTCGCACCACTTGCAGGCGTTGTCGAGCAGATTGCCAGCCAGTTCCAGAAAATCGCCCGTATCACCGCGAAACTGCACACCCGGTCTGACGTCAGTTAAAATATCCGGCTGTTTGTCGCGATAAACCTTGCGCAAACCCTCCACCAGGCGCTTGACTTCATCTTCGACAGCCACGGGCGCCAATACCAGTTTCGTGGCTGATGCCGCTGGCTTTCGCAATTGGTAGCGAACGATTTCGTCCATGCGATCGACCTGTTCGTTCACCTTGTCGCCGAAAGCAGCTTGCGACTCTGCCAGTAATGCGCGGACCGCCGACAACGGGGTTTTTAGACTGTGGGCGAGATTATCGAGCGTGTGTCGATAGCGATCAGAACGCGCTCGTTCACTGTCGATCAGCAAGTTCATGTTGCGCGCGACGCCAGCCAACTCGGTCGGAAACTCTTCTGACAAGGATGTTCGATCGCCGCCCTCGATCTCGCCAATTTCGGTCTCTACCTGACGCAAGGGTTTCAACAGGCTGCGCATCAGCACCGCGATCGCAAGCAACATGATCACTGCAACGGCCGCAAACCAGCCGAACAATTGACGGCGGAAATTCGCGATTTGCTGGTTGAAAGAATCCAGGCTTTCCGACACCTGGAATACATACGGTCGCAGACTGCCGTCCTGAAATTCCCATTGCACGGCGAGGCTCAAGGTGAGTAGCGGCGTGCCATCCAGCAATTGATCGCGCGCGAACACGCGCACGCCCAAGTCGCCGTCACCACCATATGGCAACTGCAATCCCAACGCTGAGCGTGATTTCCATACGACGGTGTCTGCGTTGCCGCGCAATTCGGCATACAAGCCGGAACCGATACTGTTGAATCCCGCCTCGAACAGATCGATCGGCAAACCGAGATCGCCACTTTCGTTCGGCTCGGCGGCAGCCAACAGCTGCATGAGGTAGCCATCGAGAATGTCTTCGCGCGCCTGCTCACCCGCCGAAACAAATGCGGTATCGAGAACGACAATGGTAGCGCCGAAAAAGAAAAGCATCAGCACGCTGACGGAAATCAGTAGTCGTGCGCTAAGCGAAGACATGAAGTACTTCAGTCGGATTGATTACGCTCAAGTGCGAAGCGGTAGCCGCGACCCCGCAGGGTTTCGATCGGCTTGATCGAGTTATCCGGATCGAGTTTTTTGCGTAGCCGGCCAATGAATACCTCAATGACGTTGCTGTCGCGTTCAAAGTCCTGATCATACAGGCGATCCGTCAGCTCTGACTTCGAAATAACCTCGCCGGCTTTTACCATCAGATACTCGATGATCTTGTATTCGAAACTCGTCAGTTCGATGGCCGTCTCGTTAACCGTCACTTCCTGGCGCGACATGTCGAGCACAACCGGACCGGCGCTCAGCACCGACGATGCCCATCCGCCGGAACGGCGCAGCAATGCATTGACGCGTGCACTGACTTCTTCGTAATGAAATGGCTTGACGACATAGTCGTCGGCGCCGGCGCTGAGGCCATCGACCTTGTCCTGCCAGCGATCGCGGGCGGTCAGAATGAGAATGGGATAGGTCTTGCCCTGTTCGCGCGCCTGGCGAATGATGTCGAGCCCCGACATCTCCGGCAATCCCAAATCAATGATGGCGAGATCGATAGGATATTCGAGTGAGAAATACAGTCCTTCGCGCCCGTCTGCGGCCTGCTCGACCGCAAATCCTTCGGCGGCCAGCCGGGTCGCCAGGGACGCGCGAAGCGTCTCATCATCTTCAATTACGAGTAGTCGCATGAGCTTTCCTAGCCGAGTTTCCGGCCCTGGACCTTGTGCGTCTGGACTTTGCCGTCCTTGGTCAGAACCTTGATGTGGTGAACCTCACGTCCGCCGCTGACTTTGGTCTCGGCGCTGATAACGCGTTCCACGTTGCCGCCGCGGCGAACCGAATCAATCGCCTCGGACAGGCTCATGCCGCCACCCTGGGCGATTTGCAGGCGCGGCAATTCGGCATTCCATTCAAGGCCTTGCGCTGAACCGACATCCTTATCAGCCCGGCGTGCGTCTGCCTGCTGCGGCAATGCCGCCAAAACAAGACAAACCGCCATTATCAGTAGATTTCTCACCAGCTCAGTTCCCGTAGATTTCCGTCGCTATTCGCTCGATCAGCCTGCCGACAAGTGTCATACGTCGACAGGCTGAATGCAACGCAGCGCCTCACATTACCCGACAGGGCGAATGTCGACACGGACGCGAATCTCGCGGCCAGGGTCGTAAGGCATCCGGGTTGCGTATTTCTGACCCTGATACTTGTACACCACGTTGTAGCCATCGATGCGTTGCTCCTGACGCTCACGCACCACGGTTTTGCAGCGCTCGACCGGGCGAGAATATTCGACCTGCGAATAGCCGTGACGACGACGCGCTGAATCATTTCCGACCGCGGCGCCAATCAAGGTACCGGCAACCGTTGCTGCATCGTTGCCGCGACCGCTGCCAAACTGATGGCCGATTACACCGCCAACGACAGCGCCCAGTAGCGTTGACATGCCCTGGCCGGGCACGTGTCGACTTGCCGTGTAGTACTCGGTGTCCTGCCAGCATTCACGCACGGGCGTGGAAACCGTTACATAGCGAACAATGGGCTCCGAGCTGACGACACGAGCGTAGTCGTATTGAGCGCCACCACGGCCATTGGCATAGCCGCTGACGGAGGCGGACGTCGTCCGATAAAGGCCAGACTCATGATCGGCGAACGCAGGCGCCGCCAATCCCAATGTGGCCAACGTAAGAGTTACGCTTAGTTTCTTGCTATCAATTGTCCAGTTCATGGTCCTGTCCTCAAAAAACTTCGACCGACCTTTTGTCAGCCTGGGACCAAGATTAGAGCCTTGCCAATGAATGCTCGCTGAACGCCTCAGGACCTTATGACAGGCGCCTCTTCGCGACGCGCCACTCTTGCTCCAGCTCCGCCAGCGACAGCTTTCCGAGGACCCTTCCGGACGCTTCGATCGCCCGCTCCATTTCACGAAATCGACTTTCAAACTTATCGTTCGCGCCGCCCAGGGCCTGCTCGGGATCAACCTTGAGATGGCGTGCCAAATTCACTACTGCGAACAGCAAGTCGCCGAATTCCTCATCGATTTGGCTGGTTTCGCGGCTGCCAACGGCTTCCTCAAGTTCCTCAAGTTCTTCGTGGATCTTATCGCGCACGCCGGTCCGGTCGTCCCAGTCGAAGCCAACGATCGAGGCGCGCTCACCCAGCTTTTGTGCCCGTTTGAGGGCCGGCAGGGCCCTGGCGACACCCGCAACAGCGCTTTGATCGTCGGAATCGGCTCGCTCGTCCGCCTTTATGCGCTCCCAGCTACCCGCCACATTACCCACCGCGCGCTCCTCGACTGAGCCGAAAACGTGCGGATGCCGGCGGATCATCTTTTCGCTGATCGCGTTGACCACGTCGCCGAAATCGAATTCCCCGGCCTCACTCGCCATCTGTGCATGGAAAACCACCTGGAACAGGAGATCGCCGAGTTCGCCGCGAAGCGCAGGCATATCATCTCGAGCGATGGCGTCGGCAACTTCGTAGGCCTCCTCGACAGTAAAAGGCGCGATCGTCGCGAAGTTTTGTTCAACATCCCAGGGACAGCCTTTTTCCCGGTCGCGAAGATCTTGCATTATCTCAAGTAATTTCTGGATATCACTCATAATTTATTGTTTCAAATAACTTTATTACCGAGTTCGAGCAACATATGTGCCGTGGCACCCCAGATGCGGTGTTCGTCGTACTTAAATTCGACGATCGGAATGGTACGGCCCATGTATTCTCTTTCACCCTTTCGCGCATTGCGTTTATCGAGCAAGAACGCCAGTGGCACTTCGAACGCCAATTCGACCTCGGTGTGATCGACTTTGAGGCTGCCCGGATCGGCAACGACACCAATCACTGGCGTGACGGCATATCCCGTCACGGTCGGCATCGGCTCGAGGTAGCCGATAACAGCAACGCTGTCCGGCGCGAAACCGACTTCCTCGTGTGTTTCCCGCAGGGCCGTCGCCTCGATGTCAGCGTCGTGATCCTCCATGCGACCGCCGGGAAAACTGATCTGGCTCGCGTGATGCTTGAGCGCCGCCGAGCGTTTCGTTAGCAGCACCGTGAGAGCGCCTTCACGATCGATGATGGGAATCAGCACGCCAGCCGGTTTCAGCGATTCTGTCAACGCCGCACGCATGTCGTCCGGCCATCGTTCGCTGCCGGGCGGCATAATGACGTCGGTCGGATCCTTAGGCAGGGATGTTCCCGCCAAACGCTCGCGCAGGAACGCCGTGGTGATTTCGCCGGCCAGATTAATGCTTGATGCCGCCTTCAGTCAGCCCCGCCGGATCCAGCAGGCGATCAAGTTCTTCGTCCGTGAGATCGGTCATCTCTTTCGCAACTTCCTTGACCGGACGTCCTTCCTTGTAAGCCTTCTTGGCAACCGCAGCGCCCTTTTCATAGCCAATGACGGGATTCAATGCCGTCACCAGGATCGGGTTCCGAGCCAGCGCCCGATTGATATTGTCGGTATTGACCGTGAAGCCCGCAATCGCCTTGTCAGCGAGGTTGGTCGACGCGTTGGCGAGAATTTCAATGCTCTGCAGGAGGTTGTAGGCCACCACCGGCAACATTACATTGAGTTGAAAATTGCCCGAAGCGCCGGCCACGGCAATCGTCGCATCGTTGCCGAGAACCTGTGCCCCAACCATAGCGACAGCCTCAGGAATAACGGGGTTAACCTTGCCCGGCATGATGCTCGAGCCCGGTTGCAGGGCCGGTAACTCGATCTCACCAATACCGGCAAGCGGTCCCGAGTTCATCCAGCGAAGGTCGTTCGCTATTTTGCTCAGGCTGACGGCGAGAACACGCAACTGACCGGATGTTTCCACAGCCGCGTCCTGACTGCTGAGGCCCTCAAACTTCGAATCGGCGGACGTAAAAGCGACACCCGTGTGCTCGGAAAGCAGGACCGCAACTTTGCCGCCGAATTTCGGGTGCGCGTTGACGCCGGTACCAACGGCGGTCCCGCCTTGCGCCAAAGCCGCCAGGCGTTTCATTGTGTCGCGCAAGCGCGCGGAGGCGTGATTGATTTGCGAGCGCCAACCATCCAGTTCCTGTCCCAGCGTGACGGGCATCGCGTCCATCAGGTGGGTGCGCCCGGTCTTCACGATGTCGCTGCACTCTTCGGCCTTTTTCTTCAGCGTTGTGGACAAATGCGAAAGCGCGGGCAACAAGCTACTCGTGATGGCAATTGCCGCGCTGACATGGACGCAGGTCGGAATGACGTCGTTGCTGCTCTGGCCCATGTTGACATGATCATTCGGGTGTACTTCGGCACCCAGTCCTTCCGTCGCGATGTGCGCGATCACCTCATTGGCATTCATGTTCGAACTCGTGCCCGAGCCGGTCTGAAACACATCGATCGGGAAGTGCCGGTCATATTCGCCGGCGGCCACATCCAGGGCGGCTTTCTGGATCGCCATGGCTATCTCGTTGCTCAGCAAACCAAGCTCGTTATTGGCGCCCGCCGCGGCCCATTTCACGAGTCCAAGCGCTGCGATGAACTGTCCCGGCATCGTCAGGCCACTGATCGGGAAATTGTCGACAGCGCGCTGCGTCTGGGCTCCCCAGAGCGCGTCTTCGGGGACCCTTAGCTTGCCCATGCTGTCCTTTTCAGTACGAAATTTCCTGTCGCTCATTGCGTCGATGTCTCCGTCTTGTAGGCGCCGCAATCGTGTATGATTCGCGCTTTGCGCGCGCAAGTCTACACTGGTTTTTCCCGCATGAAAGTTTCTGGATTAAAGGCCATATCCCCGGCCGACGGTCGCTACGCCGACAAGGTCAATGATCTTCGCGATATCTTCAGTGAATACGGCCTGATCCGCTTTCGGGTCCTGGTAGAGGTTCGCTGGCTGCAGTGTCTCGCCGACGAGGAGACCGTGGCTGAACTTGCTGCGACCTCCCCGGTGATGAAAGACGTCCTCAACAATATCGTCGACGAATTTTCGCTTGACGACGCCGAGCGCATCAAGGCGATCGAGGCAACGACCAACCACGACGTCAAGGCCGTCGAATATTTCATTCGCGAGAAGCTCGGCAACGGTCCGGAAACCTCGCCCCTAAAGGATTTTTTGCACTTCGCCTGCACTTCCGAGGACATCAATAATCTGTCCTACGCGCTGATGCTGCGGGTGGCGCGCAAGGATGTTCTCATCCCGAAAATGAGGGAACTGCGAAACCAGCTGCAAGCAATGGCCAGATCCCACGCAACGGTAGCCATGTTGTCGCGTACTCACGGTCAGGCTGCGAGCCCGACGACCGTAGGCAAGGAATTTGCGAATTTTGTAAAACGGCTCGAGATTGCTCACCGGCAATTTGCGGATGTCGTTATCCGTGGCAAGTTCAACGGCGCCGTCGGCAACTTCAACGCCCACGTTGTTGCCTATCCCGAGGTCGACTGGCGCGGTGTCAGTCAGCGCTTCATCGACTCGCTCGGACTTGACCAGAACACACATACAACTCAGATCGAACCGCACGACTGGACAGCTGAATACGCCCATGCGCTGCTTCGCTACAACACAATATTGATTGACCTGTGCCGCGACATCTGGGCTTACGTTTCACTCGGCTACTTCACGCAAAAGGTCGCCAGGAATGAAGTTGGTTCGTCGACCATGCCGCACAAGGTCAATCCCATAGACTTCGAAAATGCCGAAGGCAATCTCGGAATGTCGACTGCGCTATTGGGCCATTTCGCCGAAAAGCTCCCCGTCTCCCGCTGGCAGCGTGATCTGACCGATTCAACCGTGCAGCGAAACTTCGGTGTTGCAGCCGGCTACAGCATGATCGCGATGCAGTCGACGTTGAAAGGACTCGGCAAGCTGCAGATCAACGAAGCTGCGATCGCCGCCGACGTCAATGATGCCTGGGAAGTCCTGGCGGAGGCTGTGCAAACCGTCATGCGTCGCTACGGCATTCCGGAGCCTTACGAAAAACTCAAAGCGCTTACCCGTGGCCAGGTGGTGACGAAAGAATTGCTACAGACCTTCATCGCTGCGCTCGAAATCCCGGACGCGGAACGCCAGCGCCTGCTGGAATTGACGCCGCAAAGCTACGTCGGACTTGCAGCGGAACTCGCCAACGACGTCTGAGGCCTGTATATGCGGCTACCCGCGTCGTGGGCTGACCATATATGTGAAACATATCCTTAGTTTTTCCACCCGCTCGAAACGGTCTGAAAGCCGCGCGGCGTGCGGCTTGCGAACGATTCTCATCCTTCACTTTGGGGTCAAAACGTGACGCAGTTGGCACTGCCCGGAACCCTCCCGCCGGTAAGATGACAGACCCGCAGGGAAATTAATCGCAGACAGACAATCCAGGAATGATTGAAGCACGGGAAGAAAGCAAACGATGGGTGATTTCGACGCGTGAGGAAACGCGCGAAGCCGTCATCGCGGTCGCCAGAGAAGCGGTCCGGAAAGTGTCGATATTTACTCACGACCTTGAACCGGGCATCTATGACGATCCGGATTTCCTTGAGATCATCAAACGCCTTGTTCTGTCGCAGACCTATGCGCGAATTCGTGTCCTGATCGCTGACCCGACCCGCGCCATTAAGAACGGCAATAACTTTGTTCACCTCGGTCGGCGCTTGAATACGTATATCGAATTTCGACACGTGCGCGAGGACTTGCGCACGCACGGCGAAGCATTCTGCATTGCAGATGAGAAGGCGCTGTTGTATCGCCTGCAAGCGAATCGTTGGGAAGGCATTGCCGATACCTACGAGCCCGCTGTTGCAAAGCTATACGGGAAGATGTTTGACGAGATATGGCTCGCCAGCGAAGTGGAAGTGGAATTCCGGCAACTCGGAATCTAGTAGGAGCGGAGGGCCTCCCCTTTGGGGACCCCAGCCCGCGACCCCGCAATGCTAGAATCCGCGCCCTATGGCGCATGATCTCTCAAACATATCGAATCGCAATGTCGTACTCGGTCTTTCAGGCGGAGTCGATTCGGCGGTCGCAGCGGTGCTCCTGAAAGAGGCCGGCGCGAGTGTGCAAGCGCTGCACATGACGAACTGGGAAGATGACGACGGCTACTGCACGGCTGCCGAAGACCTGCAGGACTCCCGTCGAATTTGCGAGCAACTCGACATCCCGCTGCACCAGGTCAATTTTTCGAAGCAGTATCGCGATCGAGTATTTGAATACTTTCTCGATGAGTACCGCGCGGGCCGTACGCCCAATCCGGACGTGCTCTGCAATCGCGAAATCAAATTCGGCGTCTTCCGTGATTATGCCAGTCGACTCGGTGGGGAATTGCTAGCCACTGGCCATTACGCCCGGACCTCGACCGTGATGGGTCGAACGGCTCTTATAAAGGGGGCTGATTCCGGCAAGGACCAGAGTTACTTTCTGCACGCGGTAACGGAAGAAGCGCTGGCAGAAACGGTTTTCCCGCTCGGACACTTGCGTAAGAACGAGGTACGTCGAATCGCCCGCGATCGGGGCCTGGTGGTACACGACAAAAAAGACAGTACCGGTATCTGCTTTATTGGCGAGCGGCCGTTCCAGGAGTTCCTGAGCACGTACATCCCCGCAAATCCGGGACCGATTCATAGCGTCGATGGCCAGGAGATCGGCACTCACAATGGCCTGATGTATTACACGCTGGGGCAGCGCCAGGGGCTCGGTATCGGGGGCCGCACGGATTCGGGCGACCTGCCCTGGTACGTCGTTGACAAAGATGTCGCCAACAACGCCCTGATCGTCGATCAGGGTGAATCCGATCGCCTGCTGAGCACCAGCCTGGTCGGCACCGATGTGAGCTGGATCGGTGCGGCACCTGCCAAGCTTGAAAACGGCTTGTCGCTCAATGCCAAGATCCGCTATCGACAGGACGACCAGGGCTGCAGGATTACAGCGCGGGAAGAAAAACAAGTCGGGGTCGTTTTTGACGCGCCACAGCGCGCCGTCGCGCCCGGGCAATTCGCCGTTTTCTATGACGGTGATCGCTGCCTTGGTGGCGCTGTCATAGACTCAATTTCCTGAGCGCAAGAACGCCCATTTCGCTATAATGCGCCCCCCCGAAAGGGGACCGGATTCACTTCCGGTCGCCTTGAGATAAACCAATCCCGGAGACAGACACAATGAAGGACAGCTTCGGCGCGCGCTCGACGCTGGCCGTTGGTGGCGATGAACTTGAGATTTTTCGCCTCGACGCCGTTACCGAGGGCCATGCGGCCAAACTCCCCTACTCGCTCAAGATCCTGCTGGAAAACCTGCTGCGACACGAGGATGGTCGCGACGTGACCCGCGACGACATCCTGGCGCTCGCAAACTGGGATCCCAAAGCCGATCCGAGCACAGAGATATCTTTCACGCCGAGCCGGGTGATACTGCAGGACTTCACGGGTGTGCCCGCCGTTGTCGATCTGGCGGCAATGCGCGATGCTGTTGTCAAACTCGGCGGTTCAGCCGACAAGATCAACCCCTTGTCCCCGGCCGAACTCGTCATCGACCACTCAGTACAGGTCGACAATTACGGGGCCGCTAATTCACTCGACCTGAACAACAAGATCGAATTCAAGCGCAACCGGGAACGCTACTCGTTTCTGCGATGGGGACAGTCCGCATTTGAAAATTTTCGCGTCGTACCACCAAACACCGGCATCGTTCACCAGGTAAACCTCGAATACCTGAGCCGGGTGATTTTCGATACGGACCGCAATGGAAAACGCAGTGCCTACCCGGACACGGTCGTCGGTACCGATTCGCACACAACGATGATCAACGGCATCGGCGTGCTTGGCTGGGGCGTCGGCGGCATCGAAGCAGAAGCGGCGATGCTCGGACAACCCATAACGATGCTCATCCCGCACGTCATCGGTTTCAAATTGAATGGCAAGCTCAAAGAAGGGGCAACTGCGACCGACCTTGTGCTCACTGTGACCGAAATGCTGCGTGACAAAGGCGTCGTCGGCAAGTTCGTGGAATTCTACGGCGATGGTCTCTCGGATTTGCCGCTCGCCGACCGTGCAACCCTCGGCAACATGTCGCCCGAATTCGGTTCCACCTGCGCCATTTTCCCAATCGATGCCGAAACGCTGCGCTACCTGAGACTTTCGGGTCGCGACGAAGCGCACATCGAGGTCATCGAAGCCTATGCGAAAGCTCAAGGTCTATGGCGTGAAGACGGGCAAGAGGACGCGCTCTACACGGATTCACTTCAACTCGATCTCGACACCGTCGAGCCCTGCATCGCGGGCCCGAAGCGCCCGCAGGATCGCATTCTTCTCAAGGAAGCCGACAAGGTATACGGCAAGCATCTCGAAGCCGCGATTGCCGATCGCAAGGAAGGCGGCTCCGCCAGCGCGAAAATCGACGGTAAGGATGAAGAAATACGTGACGGCGCGGTGTTGATCGCGGCGATTACGAGCTGCACAAATACGTCAAACCCGGCCGTCATGATTGCCGCTGGCCTGCTCGCCAGAAACGCACGCGAAAAAGGACTGAAAGCGAAGCCCTGGGTCAAGACGAGTCTTGCGCCCGGTTCACGCGTTGTCACGGATTACCTCGAGAAGTCGGGCCTTATAGACGACCTCGACGCCATTGGTTTTTACAACGTCGGCTACGGATGCACGACCTGTATTGGCAACTCCGGGCCGCTAAAGCCGGAAATCGCCGCCGCGATAAAGAAGGCCGACATCGTTGGCACGGCAGTGTTGTCCGGGAACCGTAACTTTGAAGGCCGCATTCACGCCCTCGTGCGAATGAATTTTCTGGCGTCACCGCCGCTCGTCGTTGCCTATGCGATTGCAGGCAATCTCGACGTCAATTTATTCGAAGACGCGCTGGGCGAGGATCAGGAAGGCAATGCTGTTTATCTCAAGGATATATGGCCCAGACAAACCGAGATTCACGATGCCATCGGCGCCAATATCGACTCCAACATGTTCAAGTCAAGCTACGACAGCGTGTTCGACGGCGATGCGAACTGGAAAGGTATCGACTCGCCAGAGGGCGAGATTTACACCTGGGATAGCGCCTCGACCTATGTCAAAAGCCCGCCCTATTTCGACGGCATGACGAAGGACCCGTTGCCCGTGGCAGAAATCAGCGGCGCCCGGGTACTCGCGATGCTTGGCGATTCTGTCACCACCGACCACATCTCGCCGGCCGGCAATATCGCAGCGGACAGTCCCGCCGCGAAATACTTACAGGAACAAGGTGTCAAACCGTCCGATTTCAATTCCTACGGATCACGCCGCGGCAATCATGAAGTTATGATGCGCGGCACATTTGCGAATATCCGCCTGCGCAATCAGCTCGCGCCGGGAACAGAGGGCGGTTGGACCCAACATCAGCCCAGCGGCGAGCAAATGTCGATATTCGACGCATCGCTGAAGTATCAGCAGGAAGGCACACCGCTCGTCGTCATCGCGGGTACCGAATACGGCGCTGGATCATCACGGGACTGGGCCGCAAAAGGCACCGGCCTGCTCGGCGTCAAGGCCGTCATTGCGGCCAGCTACGAACGTATTCATCGCTCAAACCTAATCGGCATGGGCGTGTTGCCGCTGCAGTTCATGGACGGCCAGAATGCCAGTTCACTCGAGCTAAGCGGCACTGAGACCTTCGACATCACAGGCCATACAAGTGCCGATGCGAACAAGGTCCAGGTAACAGCAACCTCTGCTGGTGGTCATACGACGAACTTCGAAGCCTTGATTCGAATCGACACACCCAAGGAACGCGACTACTACGAGCACGGCGGCATTCTCCATTACGTGTTACGACAACTCGCAGCGTAGCCAAGCATGAGCGAGAAATCCGCCGCCAAGGTTTTGGGTCGCCCGCGTTGGCTTAAGATTACTGGCGCAGTGATCGCAGTCATTGCGACATTCATAGTTCTGCTCGGAATGTACTGGTCGCGTACGCCCGACATTTTCTGGGTCAATCAATTTGTCGACAACGATCGCACGGTCGTCGGCTATTCGACAACCGACACGCTGGTCCGGGTCGCCGCAACGCTGCTCGACAAGCCTGGCGGCTACCTCACCAATGACAAGCTGCCGCCGGGGCTCTATCTCGACAACATGCCGAACTGGGAAAAAGGCGTGTTGACGCAGGTGAAGGATCTGTCGAGAGTCATTCGCAACGATTACAGCCGCAGTCAGTCGCAGTCAGCCGAGGATGAGGACGTTGTAGTCGCAACTGAAAAGTTTTTCTCAGAAGCAAACTCATGGCTGTTCCCACCGACGGAAAAGCGTTTCCGTGAAGGCATCGAGGCAATGAGCAATTATCGCGACCGGTTGACCGGTAGCGCCGAGCCCAAAGCCCAGTTCTTCGCGCGTGCGGACAACCTGCGCGAATGGCTAGCGGAAGTGGAAAAAAGACTTGGCAGCCTGTCGCAGAGGCTCGGCAACAGCGTTGCAACAACGCGTATCAATGAAAACCTCGCACTTGATCCGTCGGCCGAAGCTGCGCAAACGCAACCCGACAGCGTGCAGGTGCGCACGTCCTGGTTCGAGATTGATGACATTTTCTTCGAATCGCGCGGCACCGCCTGGGCGCTGGTTCACTTTTTACGCGCCGCCGAATTCGATTTCGCACACGTACTGGCGGATAAGAACGCCGAGCCCAGTGTTCGACAGATCATTCGAGAACTAGAAGCCAGTCTCGAAGGCCTGAGCTCACCGATGATCTTGAATGGCAGCGGTTATGGACTGTTTGCCAACCATTCTCTTGTCATGGCGAATTATCTCGCGAGAGCCAACGCAGCGGTCATTAACCTCCGAGAGTTGCTGGACCAGGGCTAAAAAAACCCGCCGTTGCTGCGGGGTTGGTCGTGAATCGTCACTTACGTCGTTGGTTCGGATTTATACAAGCGGTTCTCTGAGCACTCCGAAACTCCGTCGAACAGATCACCCATTCCGTCTGCTTCCGCTTCATCGGAATCCAGCCGGGTCTTCGTCGCGGCCCAAGTTGCAAGGTCCGGGTAGGAATCCACGAACAGAAATACCGATGTGTCTCCTACGACTGCCGTAATGACACTGCTCGTGATGTCCTCCGAGACATTTGCGTGAACATAGGCCAGCCATTTGCTGTTGGCGGCTTGCACATCTTCTGTGGTCATGTCGTCGTCAAGTTTGCATGTGAATACTTCTGAGTAGGAATCAGCGACCGCAACGCCGCTGAGCCCGAATGCCGCCATCAGGACGACCGAACGCGAAATAATCTTCAACATTTCAAACCCCCAAATTATTGTTGTTAGCCAAATCAGTATAGACGGAAAAATGGACCGGCTGCTCATTAGTTGCAGCTCCGGGGCTTGATCGAAATGCAAAATCGCGCCAATCTTCGGATACGAATCGTGGGAGAGACTTGATAATGAAAAATAATAGATTAGCGGCGATCGCCACAGCCGCATGTTTTGTCGCATCAATGGCAATGGCAGATCATGCTTACATCAACCTTGATGAGCAGTCGAATATGGTCCTGTCGGGCCCATTTAATGCGCTCATTCCAAAACCGGACGGCGCCAGGACCGGCGCGCCGGAGCATTCGTCGCAGAGTTTTCTCGACGAAGAACTGAAGATATCAAAGGCCGGCTATTTCGCCGACGACCGCTTTGTGATGGTTCAAATCGAAACCACCAATGGCGCGCCAGGCACGCTGACGACCGAAAATTTACCGATTTACGAGATTGCGGGCGAGGAATTCCGGGCACGCACATTGTGCCTTGATATCAGTCAGGAAGAACTCGACTCAGACAGTGATCCGCTGTTCGAATTCATCGAGACCCAAAACGTTCAGATCGTTCCGGCCGTGCACGCCGTGCAACTGATGGTCACAAGCGATGACGGCAAGGGCCAGGGCACTATTCTCTACATGCGCAATGTTCCGGGAGGCTGCGAGACGGTCACTGCGGATTTTGAAAAGGAATTTCACGGTGCCTTCGAGCGCTTTGTCGAATCCATACGCGGGGCTAATCAGTAGTTAGAGTTTAGATTAATTAACTTCTATAACCGATTGTTTCGTCAGTATAAACCTACCCAAGTCGGTATTTGCTTCCAGGAGTCCGACAACCGCTTGTCCAGCGCCCGGTAACGCGGCTCAAAACGCCCGACCAGGCGCCAGAAACGGCGCGAATGATTCATGTGCTGTGCATGGCACAGCTCGTGAATCATCAGGTAGCGCAGCAAAGCAGGGCTTAGAAACAAGAGACAGTAATTGATACTCAGCGTACCCGTTGTGGAATGGCTTCCCCAGCAGGTCTTCTGCCCTGCCACTCTCATTCGCTTGAATGAATTACCGGTCTCCGCGGACAGGTTTCGCAAGCGCGGCCGGAAAGTCTCCTTGGCCGTAGCCGCAAGCCATCGCTTTAGCGCTTTGACGCAAGCGACGTCGTCAGTGGTTTGTCCTGACAAACAGACAATGTCTCCGGTCAGCCGGTAGCGCACCGTTTTCGCTCCGACTTGTGGCTGATAAATCACGCCGAAGCTGCGTTCGATCGCAGACAGGTTCACTCGAACGGGCAGGCGGAATGGCTCCGGCGGGTGCGTTTCGGCAAAAGCTGCCCGAGTCTTTCGTATCCAGGCCTGATTTTCTGCCACGAACGCCTGTACGTCCCGTGCTCGAGTGCGTTTTGGGACGACAACTTCAACTCTCCCGCGTGGGTAGATCTTTATCGACAGACGTCTCGCCCGGCCGCTCACACGCACTGAAAAGCCCGACAATGGGTCGGGCTCTTCGGTTTCCGAAAACAGGGAGAGTTGCTGGGCTGCGCTTGGCACAACCCGATCTTACGGACTTTTAGGGTCGATTGCCGCTAAAGCGAATAGCGTCATCCATCGACATAACGCCCTCGACGCCGCCCACTTCGGCCGTGTCGCTGATGTACAGCTTCACTTTGCGTTCCAGGTAAATCACCCCTTCAACTCTCGATCCCGGGCCAATGGTAATCGTCGGGTCTTTGGAATTTCGGCTGCTGTTGTTCCAGCCATGCGGCTTTTCGATCCTGAGGTCGCCCCTGACGACCGCCCCATTCAACACGCTAACGTCGCCGTTAACGGTTTCAACATTTTTGGCGACCGTACTTCCGGTCAGTGTGATGTCACCATTGACGTTACTCAGGCTGCTGGAGACAGAACTGCCTTCTCTCAGCGAAATCGTGCCGTTGACTGCCGACACCTCGCCGTCCACTTCGACATTATCGGCGATCTTGATCGTGCCATTTACGGTCTCGAGATCCTCCGTTTTGGCATTCTTCGATACTCTCAGCCCGCCATTGACGGTCGTGGCCGCTTCGACCGAGGCGCTCTCGCCGATGCGAATCGAACCGTTCACGGTACTGAGATCACCCGTGACCGTCGCGTTGTCTCCTACCGTGACGCTGCCGTTGACCGAGGAAGCGCCAGTTGACGTCGCGCCGTCGGCAATCTTGACGCTTTTGTTAACGCTGGCGTAAGCCGGAACCGCGAGAATCAGCGCTGTTACACCGGCAAGAAAAGCATTTTTCTTCAAAAACAAGCTCATGGTCAGGCACCCTGTTGTGTACGTATAATTCTTAGATACCGCTCATCGACAATTGGTTGCAAGCCCGGAACCCGTATGCGCACTGCCCTCGAGGCCCGAAATCTGGTGAAACATTACCCTGGCGTCGTCGCCGTCGACAACGTGAGTTTCGCCGTGGCCGAGGGCATTTGTTTTGGCCTGCTGGGACCGAATGGCGCGGGCAAAACCACCACCGTCGAGATCATCGAGGGCGTCACGCACGCAACGTCCGGGGAAGTCTGGTATTTCGGCGAGCTCGCGGGCGAGACATTTCGACAGGAAGCAGGCATTCAGTTCCAGAATACGGCACTGCAGGACTACCTGACGGTCAAGGAAACCCTGCAGATGTTTCGTACTTTGTACGATCGCAAGGCGGACCTGAATACGATCATCGAGCAGTGCTCGCTGCAGGACCTGCTCGAGCGCGACAATCGCAAGCTTTCGGGCGGACAGCGGCAACGATTGTTTCTGGCCGTGGCGCTCGTTAATCGACCCAAGCTGATTTTTCTCGATGAACCGACGACCGGCCTCGATCCCCAGGCACGGCGAAATTTTTGGGATCTCGTGCAGAATATTCTGGCAGGCGGCTCGACCGTCGTGCTCACAACTCACTATATGGACGAGGCGCATGTGCTTTGCGACGAGATCGCGATCATGGACGCGGGCAAGATCATGACGCAGGGGAGCCCTGACACGCTGCTTCGCAGTCGTTACGAGGGTCTCATCATCGAGATGCCGATTGCGGACGTCACGGGCGACATCAGCAATATTGAGCACCGGGTACTCGAGAATCTCGGAATCGTAGAGATTGTCTCGACAGATGTATCGGCGTCGTTAACGGCACTGTCAACAAAGGTCAGCGACCTCAATCACATCAAGATTCGTCAGCCGAACCTGGAGGATCTGTTTCTCGATCTGACGGGTCACTCGCTGCGCGCGTAGCCCGGAGATACGGAATGCTGCAAAGAATCTACGCCATTTTTCTGGCACGTAATCGGGAATTCATGCGAGACCGCGGCACGCTCGCCTGGAACCTGATTTTGCCCGTCGTGATGATGTTCGGCCTGTCGTTCGCTTTTAGCGGTGACGGGCGGGATCAATACACCGTTGGCATCCTGCAAGACGCAGCAAAACTAAACACCGGGCAACATTCGTTCCTCGAGACTCGCTTCATCAACTTCGTCACGATCAGCGATGAAGCGCAGGCATTTCTCAAGATTGAGCGCCACCAACTCGATCTGCTCGTGCGATTCGGCAATCAAAGTCGCTACTGGATCAATCCGGACTCGCCGAAGGGGTATTTCGCGGAGCGGCTGCTGTTGCAATCCGACATGGCGATCGGCGGCAGTATCGAGAAGGCCCAGATCACGGGCGATGCTATTCGTTATGTCGATTGGGTATTGCCCGGCATACTCGGAATGAACATGATGTTCAGTTGCCTGTTTGGTGTTGGCTATGTGGTGGTGCGGTATCGCAAAAACGGATTTTTGAAACGACTACGCGCCACACCACTGCGGCCAATTGAATTCATCATCGCGCAAATTGCGTCGCGCATGAGTCTTATTATTCTTATTAGCGTGTTCATCTACACGGGTACACATTTGCTGCTCGATACACGCATGGAAGGCAGTTATTTCACGCTCTTGCTGATCGCCATGATCGGCGCAATCTCCCTGATCTCTCTCGGACTAATGGTCGCATCGCGCGTCACCAGCGAGGAATTGGCCGGCGGACTCCTGAACATGATCAATTGGCCGATGATGCTCTTGTCCGGGGTTTGGTTTTCACTCGAGGGCGCCGGTCCATTCATCCAGAGCATCGCGAAGATCTTTCCGTTGACGCATATTCTCGATTCCGCCCGAGCCGTGATGCTCGATGGTGCCAGCCTGATCGATATCGCGCCCAATATTGCGGCATTAATACTCATGAGCGCCGTCTTCCTCGGCGTCGGCGCAGGTTTCTTTCGTTGGAATCAGGCTTGATGGACCATGAACTCGTCGACATCGGCGCTAATCTGGCCGACGCCAGTTTTGACAAAGATCGCCATGACGTCTTGCAACGTGCCGTCGATGCGGGTGTCGGAACGCTAATAGTCACGGGCAGCAATGACGATAGCAATCACGCTGCACTCGAACTCGCGCAACAAAACAAGGGGGTTTTGTATTCCACTGCCGGCGTGCATCCGCATCACGCGTCAACCTATAACGAGAACAGCGACTCGATCGTTCGTTACTGTATTGCCCGGGAGCAATGTGTGGCGGTTGGCGAGTGCGGCCTCGACTATTTCAGAAATTTGTCGCCGCGAGAAGCGCAGCTCGAGGCCTTAAAGGCGCAGCTCGACATCGCAGTCGAATCAGGCCTTCCCGTTTTCCTGCATCAACGCGATGCACATGATGATTTTGTCGACGTACTTGAAACGGTCCTGCCCAAACTGTCGCGCGCTGTTGCGCACTGCTTTACCGGAGAAAGTGAATCACTGCGCGAATTCGTTGCGATGGGGCTTTACATCGGGATTACGGGTTGGATTTGCGATGAGAGGCGCGGAACGCACCTCAAGGATATCGTTTCGTCCGTTCCAGATGACCGGCTGATGCTCGAAACAGATGCACCTTATTTGCTGCCGCGCACGATTCGTCCAAAACCCAAATCGCGCCGCAATGAACCGGCTTATCTGCCAGAGGTTTTGAAAACGGTCGCCGAGGCGCGCGGCCAGTCGCAACAACAGGTTGCCGCAATGACGACGGCGAATGCGAGACGCTTTTTTGGGATCAATTAAGAATCGCCGACCGGCAGCCACATCAGGTGATCGACAAATTCCGTTTTGTCGAGCATGAACGGAATTTCCCCTTGCGACGCGAAGCCGTACTTTTCATAAAAGTTTTTCGCCCAGTCCGCATCTTCCCAGACACTCAACCACAGCCCATCCAC
>Ga0255057_10000193_pt1 | contig 34915 bp, 24 predicted proteins | sample Cases_109_6_MG_FD_189022 | JGI IMG/M metagenome (GOLD analysis project Ga0255057, IMG submission 189022) | Seawater microbial communities from Amundsen Gulf, Northwest Territories, Canada - Cases_109_6 | ecosystem: Environmental > Aquatic > Marine > Gulf | place: Canada: Northwest Territories... | reverse complement strand
AACCGCGGCGACAGATCGACCCGGGCACTCAACCACATCGCCTTCAGCGCCGTACCACGCGGCGCCATCCGCACCGTAGGTAACCAGCACGCCACGTACGTCGAGACCGTGGACGTGAGCCGCTAGTTCGGCCACCGACTCCCGGTCCAGTGGTTCCGGCTCCCCGGTCCACAAGAGCGCCGCCTCGGCCGCGTTCAACTGTAGCCACGTGACGCCGGTGACCCAACCTTCCCAGTCCAGTGGTTGGCGCGGGCGACGCGCCCGATCGGACGCAGGTTCGAGACACAGGCTGTGGAGGTCCAGATACAGTGGGCCTTCAAACGCGCGTTTGAGCGCATCAAAGGTCGATCGCTCGACTTCGGTTCCGGACACGAGGTTCCAAAGCCATGCATCCAGCCGGGCAGGCCACGGCGCCAGGTCCTCCGGGGCGAGCGGCGGGAGCCCACCGGCTTGGGTTTCATCCCGTCCGCCATCGGCGTGATACTCGACGTGCACGCGATTGTTGAGTGCCACGACCCGCTTGACGCCATCCAGCTCGACGCCCGGCAGCCCCGACCAATCACGTCGCAGCGTCTCGATCGCATCCGCGCCAACGACGATCACCGGGTGGAGCCGCGCGTCGGACGGGAGCAGCGCGCTCAGCGTGTGAACCGCGTAGTAGATCCCACCCATGTCGCAGGTTCGTATCCCGTCGGCGGTGTCGATCGTGTCGATGACCGCCGTACCGGTCACCCCGATGTTCACCGCGCTTGCGACGCGGGTGAGGCGCCGAGGCTCACTCTATGCCCTCCAATGCGAGTCGGGCGGCGCCGATAACCCCAGCCCGACCATCCAGGGTCGACAGTCCGAAGCTGGGATGCGGACCCGAGGGCCCGACGTCGGCTTCGATCCTGGCCCTGAGGCGGGCACCGAATGCGTCCCACGAACCGGCCAGCCCACCGGTGAACGTCACCTGATCGGGGTCGAACAGGATCACCGCGTGCGCCACCCCACGAGCCAGCGTGTCGATCGCGTGATCCATCCATTGCACCACGCTCTCATCGCCTTCGACGTAGGCTCGAAACACGTTCGGCAGGGACACCTCTTCACCGAGGCCGGCTGCCGCCGCTTGCTCGGCCAACGCGTGGCCGCTGAAGTACGCTTCGACGCACCCTCGTCGACCGCAGGTACACTCCCGGCCGCCCGGCTCGATCACCTGGTGACCGATCTCGAGCGCGCCACCCGCCGCGCCGTGAAACAGTCTGCCGTCGGCCACCAGCCCGCCGCCGATCCCCGTCCCCAGCGTCACCATCAGCATCACCTTGGCCTGACGGCCGGCACCGACCCACGCCTCGCCCAGAGCCGCTGCGTTAGCGTCGTTGTCGAGCCAGACCTCACAGCCCAATTCTTTGGCGAACATCGCCTTGAGCGGCACTCGTTCCCACCCCAGGTTGGGCGCCAGCTCGATAATCCCCTCGGACAGATCGAGCGGTCCGGGTGCGCCGATGCCGACGCGCTCTATCGTGATCCCCGCCTCTGCCGCGACCGTTCGGCACGCCGTGGCGATCTCAACCACCGCTTCGGCCGGCTCGGTTGGGGTTTGGAGGCGCTTCTCCACGATCACCCGACCCTTCCCGTCGACGACACCGACGAGGGTCTCGGTCCCGCCCAGATCGACCCCGATGGCGACGGTCTCGGGCGTCAACTCTCGATCTTCAGCGCCGCCAAGAACGCTTCCTGTGGGATCTCGACGGTCCCCACCTGCTTCATGCGCCGCTTCCCCTCCTTCTGTCGCTCGAGCAGCTTGCGCTTCCGTGTCACGTCGCCGCCATAGCATTTTGCGGTCACGTTCTTACGCAGCGGCCGCACCACCTCGCGTGAGATGACCCGTTGCCCGATCGCCGCCTGAATAATGACCTCGAACAACTGTCTCGGAATCAGTTCCTTCAGCTTCTCCGAGAGGCGCCGGCCCCAGTCGTAGGCACGAGCGCGGTGGAGTATGACCGACAACGCGTCTAGCGGATCGCCGTTCACAAGGATGTCGAGCTTGACCAGGTCGCTCGCGCGGTACTCCCTGAATTCGTAGTCGAACGAGGCGTAGCCGCGGGTCGCCGACTTCAATCGATCGAAGAAGTCGGTTATGATCTCCGCCAATGGCAGGTCGTACTCGATCTCGACCCGCTCGCTGTCCAAGTACTCCATCTTGACGTGCGTGCCGCGCCGCTCCTCGCACAGTTTCAACACCCCGCCGATGAACTCGGAGGGCAACACAAATCGACCCCGTACAAACGGTTCTTCGATGCGGCTGATCTGGCCGGTGTTCGGCATCTTGCTTGGGTTCTCGATCAGCAAGAGCTCGCCGTGCTCGGGATGAACGTGGTACTCGACGTTAGGCACGGTCGTGATCAAGTCGAGGTCGAACTCGCGCTCGAGCCGTTCCTGTACGATCTCCTGATGCAACATGCCGAGAAACCCGCACCGGAATCCGAACCCAAGAGCGCTCGACGTCTCGGGCTCGTACATGAGCGATGAGTCGTTGAGCTTGAGCTTCTCTAGCGCGTCGCGCAGGTCGGGGTACTGGTCGGCGTCGGTCGGGTAGAGGCCGGCAAACACCATCGGGCGGACCTCCCGGTAGCCCGGTAACGGCTCCACCGCCCGCCGCCGGGCGTCGGTGATCGTGTCGCCGACGCGGGTGTCGGCCACACGCTTGATGCTCGCCACCACGTAGCCAACCTCACCGGCGGTCAGCTCCGGCTCGGGGTGCATCCCCAATCTCAGCCGACCCACCTCGAGCACCTCGTAGGTGGCATTGTTCGAGAAGAAACCAATGTTCATCCCGGGTTGGATCCGGCCGTCGACGACGCGAATGTACGGTACGCCGCCACGGTACTTGTCGAATTGAGAATCGAAGATGAGCGCGCGCAACGGCGCCTCGGGATCGCCCACCGGCGGCGGCACCCGGGTCACGATCGCCTCGAGTACCGCGTCGACGTTCGTCCCGTGCTTGGCCGAAACGTGGAGGATCTCCGACGCATCGATGCCCAACAGGTTGACCAGCTCCTCGGTCACCAGCTCGGGGCGCGCGTTTGGCAGATCGATCTTGTTGATGATCGGGATGATCTCGAGGTCGTTCTCGAGCGCCAGGAACAAGTTCGAAAGCGTCTGGGCCTCGATCCCCTGAGCCGCGTCGACGACCAGCAGCGCGCCCTCCGCGGCGGCCATGCTGCGCGATACTTCGTACGAGAAATCGACGTGCCCCGGGGTGTCGATCAGGTTGAGCTCGTAGGTGCGTCCGTCGGTGGCCTCGTACGCCATCGCGATGGCGTGCATCTTGATCGTGATGCCGCGTTCGCGCTCGAGGTCCATGGCGTCCAGCACTTGGTCGCGCATCTCGCGCCGAGCCACGGTGCCGGTACGCTCCAGCAGCCGATCGGCAAGCGTTGATTTGCCGTGATCGATGTGGGCGATGATCGCGAAGTTTCGAATATGATCGGCGTGCATCGATTCGAATCTACGATGGGGTGGCGGCGCGAGCCGCTTACAGCAGGCTCAACGGGTCGCGATCGATCTCGAGTCGGTTGGTCGCCCCGACCAAGCTCTGTTCATGACGGGTGAGATCCCACAACGCGCGTTCGAGCTCAGACGGCGAGACGGCCTTTAGCAAGACGTGATGCCGGGTCCGACCCCGGAGCCGCTCGAGCGGACACGGCGCTGGCCCGACGACCGCTAGCCCGGCCGCCGGCCGTGCGCGCAGATGATCGGCCACGCGAACCACGGCCTCGGCGACGACCTCGTCCGAACTACCGCTGACGACCACGTTGGCCAGCCTCGATGCCGGCGGGTACGCGAGCTGCTGTCGTCCGTCGACCTCATGCCGATAGAACCCTTCGTAGTCGTGTGCCGCGGCGGCCACGATCGCCGGCTGATCCGACAGGTAGGTCTGGAAGATCACCCGCCCAGGTTGATCGCCACGGCCGGCCCTTCCGGCAACTTGCGCCAGCAGCTGGAAAGTGCGCTCGGCGGCGCGGAAGTCAGGCAAGTGAAGCGCGGTATCGGCGGAGATCACCCCGACCAGCGCCACGCCCGGCAGATCGAACCCCTTAGCGATCATCTGGGTGCCGACCAGGATGTCAATCTCGCGCGCTTGCATGGCACGGTAGATCCGGGCATGCGACCACTTGGCTCCGGTCGTATCGAGGTCCATGCGTGCGATCCGCGCGTCAGGGTAGCGTGCGGCAACCGCGCGTTCGATCTGCTGGGTGCCGAGCCCACGCGTGTCGAGCCCACGGCCGCGACACTCGTGGCACGCGTCGGGCATCGTTTCCCGATGCGCGCAGTAGTGGCACAGGAGTTCGTGCGGCTGGCGATGGTAGGTGAGCGAGATCCGGCACTCCGGGCACATCGCGACCCAGCCGCAATCGAGGCACTGCACGAAGGCCGAGAACCCGCGTCGATTGAGGAACAGCAGTGCCTGGTGACCGGCGCTCAGAATCTCGTCGAGCGCTTCGGCCAATCGTCGGGTTATCCCAGCCGCCACGGTTTCTCCGGGCGCGCCTTCACCGCGTTTCGTCATGTCGACGATCTCGACCGCCGGCAGCGGTCGATCGGCGATCCGCTTCGAGAGCACCAGCGGTTGGTATTTGCCGGCGCCGGCGTTGGTGTACGTCTCGAGGCCTGGTGTGGCCGACCCCAATACAACCACACCGTTCTCGAGCGCGGCCCGGTAGACGGCCACGTCGCGAGCCAGGTAGCGTGGCGTCTCGTCCTGCTTATAAGCGGTCTCGTGCTCCTCGTCGACGACGATCAGCGCCGCCCGACCGACGGGCGCGAACAGCGCCGACCGAGCCCCGATGACGATCGGGGCTTGGCCCTCGCGAGCCCGCCGCCAGGCATCGTGGCGCTCGCCGTCGGAGAGTCCGCTGTGGAGCACCGCCAGGCGATCACCAAAACGGGCCCTGAACCGGCTCACCACCGGCGAGGCGAGGCCGATCTCGGGGACCAGGACGATCGCTCGTCCGCCCGCGCTGACGGCCGCGTCGACCGCTTCCACGTAGACCCGAGTCTTGCCGCTTCCGGTAATGCCTCGAAGCATGAACGTCTGCCCGCCCTCCGGCGTCTGAAGCGCGCGCTCGACGGCTGCCACCGCGTCGGCTTGTTCCGCTGTCAGCGGGCCTTCTTCCTCGACCGCGGTCTGGGCTTCCGGCGCGAGATACGGATCCCGAGTCACCGGTCGCGGCTCCACCTGCACCAACCCACGCTGCGCGACCGCGCGGACGACACTTGACGACACGCCGACCGCATCGCAGAACATCGACCGCTCAACCGGCGCTTCGAGCGCCCGGGCAGCCTCCCACACCCGGCGCTGGCCCGGCGCTTGGGCGAGCGCCTCGAGTACCGCCGCCTCACCGGCAGCGTCCAGCTTGGCGATCGGCAGGACGTGGAGCCGCTCCGGAGCCCGAGCGGGTCGTCCGGAAGCACCCTCACCCACCGAGTACGTGGCACCGGGCGGGTAAAACAGCTTCGCGACCAACCCCAACGGGGCGACGTAATAGCGGGCCATCCATTGGGCCAGCCGCCACTCGGTGTCGGACAGTACCGGTTCGGCGTCCAGCACCTCGAGAATCGGTCTCACGTGGACCCCTTCGGGTGCTCGTTCCACCGGGCCGACCGCGAAGCCGACCATCCGTCGGCGTCCAAACCCAACCACCACCCGAGCCCCCGGCGCCGGGTTCGGTTGGCCGCCATCCAGCCGGTAGGTAAACCGGCGATGGAGTGGCAATGGCAGAGCGACCTCAAACAGCGTCAATCCGGTGGTTTTCGCGGTTGAAGCGGTCACGAGGAGCGGCTACATTCGAGTGTCATTTCCCCCATCCGTATCGTCGAATCGTATTCGTCGCTCGGACACCGGGGCGGGTCGCAGCTTGTAGCGTCGCACTCCGAGTCAGGCGATTCATATCGTGGAGAAGATCCAATTCATGAGGTTACTTGCCAATAGCCTGAGCCTGCTCGCCCTGTGCGTCGTGATGACCGCGGGCTGTTCCAGTTCCCCCTCCGGCCCACCACCATTTCAGATCGTAAGCCCGACCGGAACCCGTGTTTCCGTGCTGCCCGGTGAGTCCGCGCGGTTCGAGGTCACGCTGATCGACGTTGGTCTCACCGCTGAGTACACGGTCGATGGCGGCGCCGCCCAGCCTGGCCCCGTGTTCGTCTTTCAGCCAACCAACAACGAGCACACGGTGACGCTAGTGATCCGCAGCGATGCCGGGGCGGCCCCGTTCACCCGGACCTATGACGTCGTCGTCGAGGTGCCCGGCAACGAACCACCGGAGATCACGTCGACGACGTTCGAGCCGGTTACCGGCGGCGAGGCGGTGCGCGACGTCTTCACGTTCACGGTCACGGCCGCCGACCCTGACGGCTCGGTGGCTTCGATCGAGCTCGACTTCGGCGATGGCACGCCACCCGTCCAGGGTCCCGGTCCGACGCTCGTCGCCGAGCATGTGTTTGATGCGGCCGGCACTTACACCGAGCGGGTCAAGGCAACCGACGACGTCCAGATCTCGGTCACCTCCCAGTTCACCGTTTTTGTGCTGCCGCCCAACCAGCTGCCGACAGGCGCGGTCTCGATCAATGGTAGCTCCTCAGGCGGTCCGGTCGATGGCGACAGTCCGTTTACCGTCCGCTTGACCGTATCGGGTTCGGATAGCGACGGAAGCATCACGCTGTGGGAGCTCGACACCGACACGGGCCAAGGGTTCGTAACGATCTCACCGACCCAAACGGTGGAGGTCGCCTATCCCTTCAGCGAGTCCCCATATCGGCCGGTGTTGAGACTGACCGACGACGACGGTGATTCGATCGAGATCCCGAGTGCGGTCGAGGTCAGGGTCTTCCGCTCGATCAGCGAGGGCCTGTCGAGTGCCAGCGTGACCGGTAACCCGCAGTTCGACAACCTCACAATCGCCCCGGCGGTGTTTGCTGACGGCAATGACGCGTTGGTCATCGACGTCGATGTGGTCGACCCCGGTGCCATGCCTCTACCCGATGTGCCTGTGCGACTAACCCCACTGCGATCCGAGCTCGTCACGCCCAGCGGCACCAACCTGGGTGTTCCCGCAGCCGTCGAGCTCACGCCGCCACGGACCGACGCAACCGGCCGCGCGACGACGTTCCTGACCAGCGACACGTCGACCCGTGTCGAGGCGATACCGGAGATCAGCTTCGTACCTTTTGACATCAGGGTCGAGGCCAACAAGGGTCATGACGTCTGGGTGGAGATCGATCGGCTGACCGGCAACAATGCCGAGACGATCGTTTCGTCGGAGGGCGCCTTGTCGATCGAAGGGATTGGTCAGTCTGGGTACTGCCCTGGGAATCAGGTCGCGATCCGCGTTCAAGCCAGCGTTCGCGCGGGAGCTCCCGGCGCCGGCGGTCCGGCCCGCGGCAGGTACACCGAGATTCGCCGTGGTTTTGGCAATCCGGTCGCGCTGCCGGCTCAGCCGGCCCCGGCATTCGCCAATTGGCGCACGAATGGGAGCGGCGAGATCATCTTCAACTATGTCCCCACCGAGATGGATCGATCGCAGATCATCATCGCCTGGGTCGATGGTCAGCCGCTCACACAGCTGACGTCGTTCAACTTCCGGGCGAACTGCCCGTAGCTTCTCTAATCTCTACTGGGTGATGATGACGCGACTCCCGACCTTGACCAGCGGGTAGACGGTCGCGATTCCAACCTTGGAGAGCCGCATGCAACCGTGGCTCACGGCACGCCCGACCGACGACTGATGTTTGGTGCCATGGATCGCTAGCCCGTCGCCTAGGTACAGCGCATACTTCCCCATCTCCCCGGGGAAGTACCGCTTGGGGCTATCGGGGGCCGGAACGGCCCGGCCTTTCTCCACGAAATGCCAGTCCGGCGCGTACCAGACGGGATCGACTTCCCTACGACCGATCGAAAACACGCCGATCGGGGTCTCGAACAACCAACCGCCGCTCTCGGTGTCACGGTGCCTGAGGTAGGCGCTCTTACCGACCGCCACCGGGAACTCATGGAGAACCTCGCTGCCCCGCAGGACGCGGAGCCGGCGGCTTCCGATCGATACCTGTAGGTACGTCTCATCGTCGCCGGGGGCGTAGTAGTTGGCCCCGGGCAACGTCCCGGCGAAGTCGAGGTACGCGGTCTCGCCAAGCGTGAAGAGTGACTGAGCACCTGCGGAGGGCGCGGCCAGAAGCAACGCGGCCAGCGCCAAAATCGTCTGGATGGGGCAGGCGATTCTTTTCATTGCTCGTCAGTTCAGTTCCTTTCCAGTAAAGTCCTGTCTTTCTGTAAACGCTAGGGCCCCATAATCTGTTCCCAGCCCCTCGAAATGCAAAGGGTCCTCACAGCGTGTCGTGAGGACCCCTCGCAACAATTCGGCCGTTAGCGGAGATCGACCTGGCGGCTAGTTCGCTTCCCGAATGAAACCGGTGGTGCCGCGAACTTCGCTCACTCGTCGATACGGCTGGTACGTATCATCGGCGTCACACAGCGGCAACCATACCTCGCGGTAAGGCCGACGCGCGCGGTTGCCCACGTAGATCGGCACGCCCTCGTACTCCCCAACCTGGTTGAGGATGTCCATGGACGCGGTCTGCGTGGCACCGAACTTGACCCAGCTTCGGCCATCATACGTGATGGTCGAGTCGCCAGAGTACCAGTCCTGCGACCCCAGACATGTTTGCTGAGGTTCCTCCACTTCGATCGGACAACCTGTCTCGTCAACCTGCACGCCGGCTGGCGTGTTCGGACAACGGTCGAGGCCGTCGTAGACGCCATCACCGTCTGAATCGAGGGGGCAACCCCGCTCGTCGACGGTGGCACCTGACGGTGTGTTCGGGCAGGAGTCCAGTCCGTCCGGCACGCCATCACCGTCGGAGTCCACCGGACAGCCGGTCTCGTCCACGATCACGCCACGTTGCGTGTTCGGGCAGAGATCTTCCTTGTCCGGGACACCGTCAAAGTCGGTGTCTTTGCGACCGAAACCCTCGTCCGAGCCACCGAAGCCGATCGTGATGCCGCCAGTGAACTCAGGGTTGTTGGCCTGGAACGTCTTGGTGTTCGAGGACGGAGGTGCGCCCTCCGACGCTGCGAACGGGAGCTCCATGTCGGCCACGTTGTCACGCACGTCGACGCGGAACGCTACCCGCTCATTAAAGAAAAACTTGAGTCCGCCGCCCCAGTTAATCGTCAGCTGTGGTTCGTCGAAAGCCGCGTCGTCAGAATTGAAAACGAACTGTCCGACGCCAGCCGACAGGTAAGGGACGACAGTTTGTTCCATGTCGTACAGGAACTGATAGACAGCGTCGATGCGCACCTCGGTCACGTCGATGCTAGAGGCCGAGTCCGAACTGTCCAAGCTGCTCGGTGCGTCTTCAAAGTTGGTATCTGCGCCCGAGAAACTGATCGTCCCTTCGACGCCGATGTTCGGGTGGGGGAACCAAGCCAGCTTGCCCCCGGCCACAAAACCGGAATCCATGAAGAGGACGTCCTTGTCATAGACGCGGAGCCCACCGTAGCCGGTGAGTTCCCAGCTCCGGTGCATCGTTTGGCCATACCCGAGATCAGCGCCGACCGCAGTCAGCGCTACCAGGGCAGTGGCCGTCAAAAGCTTTCTCATGTTAGTCAGACCTCCGCTAGATCGTCAGTTCAAAGAGCTAAAGCTTAAGGGAAATCGGGGGAGCGGCAAGTGCCGCTCCCCCGTCTCCCAAGCGCCCCAAGGGCTTTGTGGACGGTCTAGTTGACCGTCGTCGGCTCCTCGTTGACGATCGTACCGGTCAGCTGATCGGCCGTCAGGCTGACCCGGTTACCGACGTTACTCTGTGCTGCGTTCGCGTCGGCTGCGAAGAACAGGACGGCGTTCGTGTTCGCCGGCATGTCGCCGATCGTCCACGTGAACGTCGCCGCCGCACAGTCACCACCACCAACAGTGCCCGTGCTCGGGTTCGCGCCGCCGCCTTCTGGCGAGGTCGCGAGCAACCCGGTGCACGCAATCGCGCCCGTGTTCGGGGCGATCTCGTCGAACACCGACACTCCGGTAGCAGTGAACAGGCTCTGGTTGATGACCTCGATCCGGTAGATGATGCTCTCGCCCACCGCGAAGCTCTCCTTGGCAGACTGGAACGCACCACCCGCATCTAGCTCACCATCGTCGTTGTTGACGTCAAGCTCGATCGTGGTCGTCGTCGTCACGCAGGCGATGTCCTGCGCCGTCAACGGGCCCGCAGGCGTTGAGCCTGTGGCCGTCACACGGTTACAGAACACACCATCCGTCGAACCCGGCGTGTTCACAAGCACCGTGTACACCAGATCAAACCCGCTCGTCGGGGCCAGGTTACCGATGTCGACCGTGAAGATCCGGCCGTTCACCGTAACCGTCGCGCCCGTGAAGCCGGTCGCCAACACGATGTTGGTCGCGTCGAAGCCTGGCGTCGCATCAAACAACGACTGGTCCAGCGTATCGACGATCGCAGTGTTCGACAACGTTGCGCTGCCGTTGTTCGCGATCTCAACATCGAACGCTGCCTGCGCGCCCGCGCTGATGATCGCGTCCTGCGTCGTCTTGCGGACGTCCAGCAACGCTTCTACGACCTCGTGACACAGCGTGTCCGCATCCAGTGACTGAGTCGCCAACGGGCTGTCATCCAGGTTGCCCGGACCGTCCGTCACCGTCGCGATGTTGCACCACTCGCCTGGGACCTCGCTGCCGTAGCCCAAGCCACCGTTGATGTTCGACTCATCGGCGGTCAGCGTGACCTCGACCGTGTCCTCAGTCTCGATCCCGCCACCCGGCTGCTGGCGGCCAAGGATCGAGTCGTCGAACCACTGGATCCAGACCACCTGGTCCCCGCTGGACGATGCACTCTCGGCCGCTGTACGCGCCGAGGTGATCGTACCCGCAGGTGTGACGATGCCTAGGCACTCTGCCGGCTCCACATACGCCAGGCCGACCGTCGTGCCGTCGTCGCCGCGGATGCACTCGTTGATCGCATTACCACCTTCGTCGTCGTCCTCGTCGATCGCGTACACCACCGCAACCGGGTCGAACGTCGGACGGTCCGTCACGTACTGGAACGCCTGGCTGCCGTCGCGCACGCCGATACCGTCATCCGGCATCTCGAACTGGACGCCAAAGCGTGGCAGTGTGTCGGTGATCCTAACGTTCGGCGACTGTACCTCGCCGTCGTTGATCACCGTGATCGTGTAGCTGAACGACTGGCCGATCTGCACCGTGTGATGCTTCACGTCCTTGCCGTCCACCGTCTCGATCGTCTGGCCAGGAATGTTCTTGATGATCTGGACACGGCTCGCAACCCAACGCTTGTCGAAGTCGAAGTCGACGCACTCCTCGTCAAACTCATCACAGAACGTGACCGAGAACGAGTTCACGTTGTCCGCGTTGCCGTCCAACAGTGCCTGGTACGCCGGGCTGAACATGTCGAGCGATCCGGTGTTGCCTGGATCGCAGACGGTGTCCAGGTTGACGTCTTGGCACCAGTAGACGGCCGGGTTCAACCGCAGCTCGAACACCACCCAGCCCTCTTCGAAGGTCGGGCCGGCGTTCTGGATCGCGATCCATTCACCAGCGGCGAAATCGTCGCTGGCAGAGTTGCCGTTCGTCGCCGTGCCGACGGCCGTGTCGTACTCATCATCACAGCCGGTGGGGCCGAGACCGTCGTTCTGAAGATCGCAGCCATTAGCTCCGAACACGATACCGGTACCCCGAACGTTCTGGATGGCGCCCTCGTCGTGCAACTGAACGTCCGGTACGTCGTCGGTCACGTTGAACTTGACCGCACCCACGTTGAACTGGAACGGCGAATCCGTACGGAGACGCGTCACCTCGGTGTAGAAGAGGCGGCGGTTGTCTTCCAGCTCGCACTGAATACCAGCCAAAGCCGCGTCGACGTCTACGACGCAGACATCCTCTGTCCGCGCCAAGACGTTGGTCAGCTCCGAGCCGTCCGCGATGTCGGTGAACACCGAGTTGATGTCGTCATCCGGGTCACCTGCGCCACCGTAGCCCGAGAGCTCGGCCACGCGGACATCCCAGTTGACCCAACGCTTGATCGCGAACTCCTTGTCGCAAGGATCGCCAGAGTTGTTCGCACACTCCGGATCGTTGATCGGAATGTCCGGCGTCGCCGCGATCACATCGGTGATCCCTTCCACCGGCGAGGTGATGATGATCCACGTCTGACCCGTACCCACCGACACGTTCTGACCGTTGAACGCGATCGTCTGGTCGTTGTCGTTGGTGAACGTCACCGCCTTGCGAGTGTCGACGTTGAACGCCGGGGTCAGACCCGAGCGCGCCGTCGCCGGGTCCAGATCCGGATCGTCTGAGTCGACGATCGAACCCGTGTTCCCCGGAATGAAGTCGTCACAACGGAAGATGTTGTCGCCGAATAAGATGCTGCACACACCCACCGTGCTGATGTTCAGGTCCCACTGGACCTTCACACCCGACACCGCGTGGCCATCAGCATCCTCAACCTCGGCGATGTACATGTGCTGGCTGCGGATAATGTTGCAGTCGATCGAAGGATCGCTGTCGTTACCCGGAACCGGAACAAAGAAGATGTCGGCGCTGTCGTCCAGCGTCACCGCCTCACCGTCGATGTTCGGGAACACGCTCTGACCGAAGTCACGCGACAGCGTCAGCTGCAAGAACGACGTCTCGCCGCCGACGATGTTCGTACCCCCAGAGGCCCGGAAATCGAACCCGGAGATCGACTTCGTCGCCGATACCGAGTACGCGCCAGCGGCTACACTCGAGAAGATCGCGAAACCGTTGGCGTCGGTCGTCTGATCCAGCGCCACCCCCGCCGTGCCCGCGACCGAAACGATGGCGCCAGACTGCGGCTCGCCGGTACGGTTCGTCACAAGCACGTTCAGGTCGCCCATCGTCGAAGGCGCGGGACCCGCGCCCAGCGCGATGTTCGCCGTCGCCGTCGGAGCGGTGCCCGAAAGCGATACACTCGCCGATGCCGAGGCGAACCCCTCCTTCGACGCGGTCACCGCGTACGACGTCGGGTTCGTCGGGATCGGAACGTTCGTAATTATAAAGCCGCCCGCCGCATCGGAGAGGGCCGTAGCCGTGGCTGGCGACGTCCCCACCAGAGCGCCTACGATCGCGCTCCCATCGGCGGAGCTCGTCACCGAGCCACTAATCGTGCCCGTGACCGGTGGCGGTTCCTGCGTCGGTGGCGCTGCACCATCGTCGTCGGAGCAGGCGGCTACAAACGGCACCGCTGCCACCAACGCGACGGCCGACAGCCGCCAAAACTTGTCTAGGAAACTCATGCTGGTTGTTCTCCTCCGTGAAGGATTGTTACCACTGGAAAAATCCGTCTGAAACTCGCGAATAGCGTGTCGTAGCTGAGGGCCACCTCCTCGGTGTTTGCGTGGTTTCTGATTGCGTATCGATTCATCGGTTGCCGCCTCCGGGCGGCCATTCCCAAGATGTGTCGAGCCGGAGACACTCCGGCGTTGTCTCAGAATTCTGACTCGAAATTCAGAAATCTGAGAGGTTGCGGCCCCTTTCAGAGTTCCGAAAAGAGCGCGCGTTTTCCTTCTAAGTCCTTATTTTCCAGACGCTTCGGTACCGAAAGACCCGCTCACGTCCGTTTGCCCGGACATCTTGAGGCGCAAACCGCGTGCCGCGACCGGTTCGACCCCAAGACCGACCGCTTCGGTCGATGGCAAAACACGACCATCCTCAAATCGGAGACCTTGGAATGGGTCATCGGCGAGGAGCAAGTGACCGTCCAGGTCGACGTAGTCGGCCAGCGGGGCCAGATGGGCGGCGCCGGCGATTCCCAGAGACGACTCGACCATGCACCCCAGAAAGACCTCAAACCCGAGCGCTTTCGCGGCCTCCATAGTGCGCCGCGCCTCGGCCAGCGAGCCGCACTTGGCAGTCTTGACATTGATCACATCGACGACGCCGATCAGCGCCTTGAGATCAGCGCTCGTCATGCACGACTCGTCAGCCGCCACCGGCAGCTCAGTGGCCCTAGCGACGGCTGCCAAGCCGTCCAAGTCGGCCGCCTGGAGCGGCTGCTCGAGGAGCTCGACGCCGAGCTCTTCTAGCGCCGGCAGGCGGTCGAGAGCCTGTTGCCGGGTCCACCCTTCATTGGCGTCGACCCGGATCGGCTTGTCGGTCGTCCGGCGGAGCATCTCGAGTACCTCGATGTCACCCTCGAAACCCATCTTGATCTTTAGGATCGAGTACCGCTCGGCCTCGGTGACCTTCTGACGCATCACCTCGGGCTCGTCGATGCCGATCGTGAACGAAGTCGGCGGGACCGCATCCAAGTCGAGACCAAACCAACGATAGAGCGGCAGCCCGTGGCGCCGCGCGACGAGATCGTGAAGCGCCATCGACACCGCCGTCTTGGCACTCGGATTGGCTTCGAGATGATCGGCGATGCGCGCTTCGGTGGCGTGGATCGCATACGGATCGTCACCCAGCAGCGGCACGATCTGACCCAGCGCGCGGGCCACCGTCTCGGCGGTTTCGCCGTACCGCTCGGTCGACGCTGCCTCACCCCACCCAACGTCGCCGTCGTGCTCGAGCCGGACGAGCCAGTGGTCGTAACGGCTGTGAACCGATCGCGCGATCCGAAACGGGTGCGTGGGGGTCAGCTCGAGCAGCTTGGTCTCGGCCCGGATCGCCATCGGCTACCGGCTCTCCGTGTTCACCGTCGGGCGGACGGCGATGATCGCCTCGACCAGCGGCTCGGCGCCAAACTTGACCGGGTCGATGGCCGGACGACCGGTCTCGGCCGCAATCCGCTCAGCCCAGGCGCGGGCTTCGCTCTCGCTCAGATCCCAGCCGTTGATCGCGACACCCGCCACCGGCGCCGGCTTGAGGTATCCCGCGATCTGTTCATGAAGCTCGATCCACTCAGGTAAGGGCTCGATCTCGATCTCGTCTTCGACCGACACTTTTCGGGTCGGCGGGTGAACCAGCACCTGGGCGTCCGGCATGCTGCCGTGAAGGAGCCCCAGCGTCACCCCGCTGTAGCCCGGATGGAGCAGCGAACCCTGCCCCTCGACGAAGACGAAATCGTTTCCGGGGGCGTTGTCGAGCACCATCACTTCCGCCGCTCCGGCGATGAAGTCGGCGATCACGCGATCGATCGCCAACCCGCGGCCATCCAGGAACAACCCGGTCTGGCCGGTTGGCACGAAGACCGCGCGGTACCCCATTCGGCGCGCCGCCAGAGTGAGCTCCATGGCAGCGGTCATCTTGCCCACGTTGCAGTCGGTGCCGACTGTCAGGACCACGGTCGCGTCGACCTGATCGGCGCGGCGTGATGCGACCGGCAGGTCATCGGGGACGCGGCGCAGGTCGATAATCTGGCCGCCCGAGCGAGTAGCGATGGTCACCAGCTCGGGGTCATCGCCCAAGAACGTGTGGAGGCCGCTGGCGACCGTTAGACCGGCCTCGAGCGCCGCCGCGATCAGGCTGCGCCATGCGTCGGGCAGGAGTCCGCCGCGCGGTGCAACGCCGATCAGCAGCGTGTCGGGGCCCAGCGCCAAACCCTCCTCGAGCGTGGCCACAATCGGGATCGCTGGACCAAAGCCCAGGACTTGATCGGTCGTTTGACCGGCGGTCACGCTGTCCAGGACTCCGACGACCTCGTCGGCGGCGTACCGGATCACGCAGGTGGCGGTCTTGGCATCAAAAACGCCGAACCGTCCTTCGGTCAGGATCAGGATCCGGCGGTCACTCATCGGGGGCGAGTCCCGCCTCGCGCGCCAGATCGCGGGCCCGAGCGGCATTCGTGTTCTCAAAGCCGGGGCCCTCCCACTGCACCGAAGCCGCCAGCCGCTGGCCAGTCGGCGTGGCCGCCAACCCGCCCCTAGCGGTCTCGCGGTATTTCTCGTCGAGCTGATTCCCGATCTCGCCCATCACGTCGATGACCTCGTCGGCCGGGATCGGGAAGTGGAGGCCAGCCAGCGCTAGCTCGGAGCCGGCGACGGCCTGTACCGCGCCCGACACGTTGCGGGTCAAACACGGCACCTCGACCAGCCCGGCGATCGGATCGCAAACCAGCCCCAGCATGCCTTGCAGCGTGAACGCGACCGAGTGGCTAGCGCTCTCAGGATCGCCACCGCGGAGCTCGGTCAGCGCGGCCGCTGCCATCGCCGCTGCACTACCGGTTTCGGCCTGACACCCACCGGCCGCCCCGGATACGCTCGCCCGAGCGACGATCACCTGGCCCACGCCGGCGGCGGTCAATAGGCCGCGGACGAGTTCGTCCTCGCTGAAGCCGAGCTCGTCGGCGGCGCTGAACAAAACCGCCGGCAGGATGCCTGACGAACCGGCCGTCGGCGTAGCAACGATCGTCCCCATCCGAGCATTGACCTCCATCGTCGCCTGGGCGCGAGCGATCACCCGGCCGACAAACGGTCCGACGATGCTGGCTTCGCCCTGACGCCACGACTCGAAGCGGCGCGCGCCGCCGCCCAAGAGGCCGCTAACCGACGGCGCATCGGACGATAACCCGCGTTCGACCGCGGACCGCATCGTCGCCAACCGCTCGGCCAATCGCTCGAGGATCGCCGCTTCCGGCTGTTCGGTATCTTCGACTTCTTCGGTCAGCACGACCTGCCAGATCGGGACCCCGTCGGCCCGGGTGCGATCGATGATCTCGGCGATGCTGGTCAGCATTTCAGTCGGTCACCTTGCTCAATCGTCGCGTTGAGATCACCCACTCATAGTCTTCGATCTCCTCCACGACCGAGTCCGGAATGGCGTGGTCAGTCTGGATGATCATCGTCGCCTCGCGGCCGCGCTTCTCTCGTCCCACTTCGAGGAACGCGATGTTGATGCCGGTTGCGGCCAAGCGCTGAGTGATCGTGGCCGTTGTGCCTGGAACGTCGCGGGCCTGAATCAATAGTGTGTCAAAGCGACCGCTCAGATCGACCGCGCGATCGTTCACGTGGCTGACCTCGATCGCACCACCACCGACCGACGCGCCCAACAGCGAAACGCTCTCTTCCCCCGCCGCAACATCGAACCGCAGCGTGTTGGGGTGCGCCGCGGCCCCCAGATCGATCGACTCGAAGACCACCTCGAGCCCTTCCCGGTCGGCCGCCGCCAGGCTGTCGGGGATCCCCGGATCGTCGGGCGCCATCCCGAGCAACCCGGCGACTACCGCGCGGTCCGTTCCGTGCCCCTGGTACGTCGTCGCGAACGACCCATGCAGGCCGATCGTCGCGCGCTCCGGCGTGCAACCCAGGAGCGCCCGAGCGAGCAACCCGAGCCTTAGCGCGCCGGCGGTGTGGCTCGATGACGGCCCGACCATCCGCGGCCCGATGATGTCGAAAACGCTCACGCGCGGACCGGCTTCTCCTTGTGATGACTGGATGTCACTACGCCACCTGCGCGGTGCTTCGCGCCAACATTTGCTTGAGGTACGCACCGGTGTACGACTGATCGACCTGCGCTACCTCTTCTGGCGTCCCGGTCGCCACGACCGTGCCGCCGCGATCTCCCCCCTCGGGACCCAAATCGATCACGTGATCGGCGGTCTTGATAACGTCAAGGTTGTGCTCGATGACGATCACGGTGTTGCCGCGATCGACCAATCGATGCAACACGTTCAGCAGCATGCGTATGTCTTCGAAGTGGAGCCCAGTGGTCGGCTCGTCCAAGATGTAGAACGTGCTTCCGGTGGCCACTTTGGCGAGTTCGGAGGAGAGCTTGACCCGTTGCGCCTCACCACCGGACACCGTCGTCGCGGACTGCCCGAGCGTGATGTACCCCAGCCCTACGTCGTGCAGCGTGTCGAGCTTGCGTCGGATCTTGGGCAAGCGGCGGAAAAACTCGAGCGCCTCGTCGACGGTCATGTCGAGCACGTCGGCGATCGTCTTTCCCTTGTAGTAGATCTCCAGCGTTTCGCGGTTGTACCGCTTGCCACGACACTCCTCGCACGGCACGTACACGTCGGCCAGAAAGTGCATCTCGATCTTGAGCAGGCCGTCGCCGCTGCAAGCTTCGCATCGTCCTCCGGCCACGTTGAACGAGAACCGACCCTGGGTGTAGCCGCGCATCTTGGACTCCGGCAGCTCGGCGAACACCTCGCGGATCGGCGTGAACAAGCCAGTGTAGGTCGCCGGGTTCGAACGTGGGGTACGGCCGATCGGGGATTGGTCGATCGCGATGACCTTGTCGAGATGCTCGATTCCCTCCAACCGATCAAAGGCTCCCAACCGCTGTTTTGAACGGTTCAGCTTGCGGCTCAACGCGCGGTAGAGGACGTCGTGTACGAGCGACGACTTGCCGGAGCCTGACACGCCGGTCACACAAGCGAAAACACCGAGCGGAAACGTGACCGTCAGATCCTGCAAGTTGTGTTGGCGGGCACCGATGACGGTCAGCGCCTCACCGTTTCCGGTCCGTCGTGTGTCGGGCACCGGGATCTCACGCTCACCGCGCATGTAGGCGCCGGTAATCGAGTCGCGCGCAGCCTCTACATCGGCCGGCGATCCCTGGGCTACGAGGTGCCCGCCGCCCCGGCCCGCTCCGGGTCCGAGATCGACGACATGGTCGGCGGCGCGGATCGTCTCCTCGTCGTGCTCGACGACCAACACCGTGTTCCCGAGATCGCGAAGCTGCTTCAAGGTTTCGAGCAGCCGACCGTTGTCGCGTTGGTGGAGCCCGATCGATGGTTCGTCGAGAACGTACAGCACGCCGACGAGCCGGCTGCCGATCTGAGTCGCAAGCCGGATCCGCTGAGCCTCGCCGCCGGCCAGGGTTCCGGCCGACCGCTCGAGAGTCAGGTAGTCGAGCCCGACCGCCACCAGAAACGACAATCGGTCCCGGATCTCTTTGAGGATCTGGTCCCCGATCTCGCGTTCGCGCGGCGCCAGCTCGAGCTGCTCGAAGAACTCGCTCGCTACGTAGATCGGCAGCTCGACGATCTCGCCGACACTGCAACCGCCGAGCTTCACCGCCAGCGCCTGCGGTTTGAGCCGCTTACCGTCGCAGAAGTGGCAGGGCAGCACCGCCATGTAGGCTTCGATCTGGCGTCGTACCGAATCCGAGCCGGTTTCCTCGTAACGGCGCTGTAGCTGGCCGACGATCCCCTCCCACGTGCCGGTGTAGGTCCCAGCGTGAGCGTGGGTCCGGTAATGGAAAGCGAGCTCCTGCTCGCCCGCGCCGTACAACAGGATCCGCCGGATCGAGTCCGGCAACTCGCCCCACGGCGTGTTGAGATCGAAGTGAAACGCCTCCGCCAGTGAGGGCAACACGGTCTTGGCTAGCTGCCCCTTGGGCTCGCCCCATGGTCGCACCACACCCTCGAGGATCGAAACCCGGCCGTCCAGCAGGACGAGCTCGGGGTCGACTTCCATCCGCGTTCCCAACCCGCTGCACGCCTCGCAAGCCCCGTATGGACTATTGAACGAGAACATCCGGGGCTCCAGCTCTTCGTACGAGATGCTGCAGTGAACACAGGCCAGGTCACGGCTGAACAGCCTCTCGTTGACCTCTGATTTGCCGTCCGCGAACACGACCGAGACCAGACCACCGCCGACCTCGAGCGCGGTCTCGATCGAGTCAGCGAGACGACGTCGGTACTGCGGATCGACCTTTAGCCGGTCGACGACGACCTCGATGTCGTGCTTCTGGTTCTTCTTGAGGCTGGGAACAGCGTCGAGATCGTGCACCGCGCCATCGACGCGCACTCTTACGAACCCTTCGCGTCGCGCTTCGGCGAAGACCTCTTTGTATTGCCCCTTCCGCCCGCGGACGAGCGGGGCCAGGATCTGGATGCGACTCCCCTTTGGCCCACTCAGGATTGCGTCTACGATTTGGCTGGCGGACTGTCGGGCTACCGGCCGGTCACAGCGATAGCAATGCGGGGTCCCAAGACGAGCGTAGAGAAGTCGGAGGTAATCGTAGATCTCGGTGACGGTGCCGACGGTGGAGCGCGGATTCCGTATACCGGCCTTCTGCTCGATCGCGATCGCGGGCGACAGCCCCTCGATCGTGTCGACATCCGGCTTCTCCATGACGCCTAAGAATTGCCGCGCATACGCTGAGAGCGACTCGACATAGCGACGCTGACCCTCGGCGTAAATCGTATCGAACGCGAGGCTCGATTTGCCCGAACCCGACAACCCGGTAATCACGACCAGCTGGTTGCGTGGGAGTTCGAGATCGAGGTCTTTGAGATTGTGCTCGCGAGCGCCGCGAATGCGAAGGGTCTCGGCCATAGCCGACGGAATTTAGCACCCACTTCGGGGTGCGTCCCGGTTAAGGCAACCGTCCCACGCGATCGATGATGAAGACGATGAGCACCGCGATCAACAGAAAGTGGATCATGCCGCCGAGCGGGAGGAACGCCGTTCCGGCAGCCCAGCCAATCAAGAGGAGCACCATGGTCACGGGCAGATTTAGCCGGCCCACGGTCCACTCCTCGGCATAACGATCGGCACCGCGCGTGGCTCGACACCGATCGTCGCCGGTGACGTGCCCGCCACCTCCCCGTCGCGCTGTAACCGGACCCGGACCCCCGGGTCAGCGTCGATCTGTATCCGTTTGCCGCGCCAATGCTCGACCAGATCGGTCTCCGTGGGTGCCCCGCGCAGCAAGTACGTCGCGGCGGTCAAGTACTCGGCCAGCGTCGTGGCGCGATAGACAACGACGTCGAGAAAGCCGTCGACCGGCGAGATTCCGGGCGCGAACTCCCAACCGCGCCAGAACACCGCTCCACAGTTCATGACCTGGATCATCGTCGCCTCGATATCGTGCGTCACACCGTCCATCGTCACCGTGTAGCTCACCGGGTCCAGCGATCCGCGGCTCTTTCTCAACCACGCCAACGGATAACCGAGCACCCCCCACTTGCTCTTCCAACGTCGATCGGCCGCGGCCACCATCTCGGCGTGGGAGCCCGTACCCGCCGCCACCAGATACAGTTGCCCGTTCAGCCTGCCGGCGTCGATCGGCACGGCGGTGCCGTCCAGCGCGGTCGAGATTGCGCCGTCGATATCGCGCGGGATCCCCAGGTTTAGCGCCAGAACGTTGGCCGTTCCTCGTGGGACGACCGCCAGTGGGATGCGCCGTGAACCGGCCATCAGCCCTGCGGCCACTTCCGCGACGGTTCCATCACCGCCGATGACAACAATCAGATCAGCGCCTTGGGCCGCCGCCTCAGCGGCGAGCTCCGCCGCGCTTTGGTCGGGAACGGTGGTCAGCCGCCAAACCACGTCGCCGCGGGCCTCGAACCGGGCACGGGCGCGCTCGGCTGCCTTATGGCTTGCGCCACCACCGGAAACGGGATTGACGATCAGTGTGACGCGCAGAACAGTGTTCCGGTTAGCCGACCCCTCGCATCTCCATCAGCCGCTCCACTCGCGCATCGGTGGCGGGATGCGTGCTGAAAAGACGGAGCACCGCGCCGCCTCCGCGGAACGGATGCACGATGAACATGTGAGACGTGGCCGGATTTCCCTCCATCGGTACTTGCTTCGACGCCGCCTCGAGCTTTCTGAGCGCCGATGCCAGAGCGCGTGGCTTGCCGCTGATCTCGGCGCCACCCTGATCGGCGGCGAACTCGCGGGAGCGGCTGATCGCTGATTTGACGAATATCGCCGCGATCGGCGCCAGCAACACAACCACCAATGTCAGAATGCCGCCGCCGCCGCGATTGCGACTGCCGCCAAAGAACAGCCCGAACCGTGATACGTACATGATCGCACCCGCCAGTGTCGCGGCCACGCTCGAGATCAGGATATCGCGGTGCTTTACGTGAGCCAGCTCGTGAGCCATGACACCCTCGAGCTCATCGCGCTCGAGGATCTTGAGGATGCCCTCAGTAGCGGCGACGACCGCGTGCTCTGGGTTACGCCCGGTCGCAAAGGCGTTCGGTTGATCCTGGGGCAGGATCGCCACCCGCGGCATCGGCAGTCCCGCGCGCCGCGAGAGATGCTCCACGACTTCGTATAGCTCGGCCGCTTCCTCGCGACCCACCTCGCGCGCCCGATACATCTTCAGCACGATACGATCGGAGAAGAAGTACGAAACGAAGTTTATGCCCCCCGCCAGAATCAGGGCGATGAGCGCGCCGGTTTGACCACCGACAAACCCGCCGAGAAACACCAGCGCGACGGTCAAGACCGCCATTAGGAGGAACGTCTTGAAGGTGTTCATATAACAATCATACTGCCTTCGCGACCTCGCGGCCGTCCGTCTTGCCACCGACGGTCAGTAAGAGAACTCCCAGAACAGATCCACCGCGCTTTGCCTCGTCCCAGCCGTTGCTTGCAGCGCGAAGATCCTCGAAACCTGGTAACGAATTCCAACCGCCTGGCGGTCCTCCTCAGCCCCCACCTCTTGCTCAGCGGTGATATAGACATCCGGCGTAATGAACTTCCCGACGCGGAACAGAGTGGCCGTCTTGCCGCTCGTCTCCTCGCGTTGCGAAATCTCGAACGAGTCCAGTCCGACCTCACTCATCAGCGCGTCCTGTAGCGGAAGCGAAGCCAATGCACCGGTGGCGACTCGCGTCACGGTACCTTCGAGTTGGTTTTGTTCGGATGCCGTCGCTGGGTTCGGTGAACCGAAGAGCGCGATCGAGATGATCTCCGACTTGTCGTATGGCGGCGTTGATTCGAGATCGATCGTCGGATTGCTGAGTGTTCCGCCAACGATGATCCTCAGCTCCACATCGCCAACTTGCTCTACATTCTGAACCGTTCGGGTAGCGACAATGTGCAGACCAGGATTGAGCTCTGGGGTGCCAAAGAAGAAAACCTCACCTTCCTTGATATCGAATCGCGAGCCAAACTCCTCGTAGAACCCGCGCAACACCGTCAGCGTGCCGGAGAAGGTCGGCACGTCGGTGCCCGACGACTTGAAGAGCGACAGGTCACCCTCGATCTCGATACGCGCGTTGCTGGCGGTAAAGATCGCGTCGTCGGTGACCCGCACCACGAGATCGAGTCGCGTACGGGTCCACAGTGACGGCGAACGCGCACGCTGTGTGCCCACGATCCCTGGGATTTCCACGTACAACGTGGCTTCATCGAGATCGATGATCTGCTTTTTGGACTGCTCGGGGAGCCGGTAGATCGCCTCTTCGACTTCTACTTGCCCGCCTATGAGCGGGCTCGCGGTCGTGCCGGTCAGTGTGATCGATCCACCCACTTGGACTTGCTGGCGTCGCTGCTCCAGCACTCGCAGCTGCTGCACATCGAGCGCAATGTCGATCGCGCCCAACTGCAGATTCTCCATCTCGAGCTCGCCGCTGGCAGCGAACGTGCCGCCCGCGCCATCGGTGCCGGTGAGACGCTCGATACGGACGCGATCGTTGTTGAAAGCCACCTGCCCGACGATATCACGATAAGTGACCCCGGTAGCCGCGACCCGAAAGCGACCCGCCTCGAGCGTGGCTAACCCTTCAAAGCGGGGCTCTTCCGTTGTGCCTCTGAAGTCGATTCGCAAATCGACCGGCCCTTGCAGATCGGTAAGCCCTGGGATGAACGCACCAAGCAGAGACATGTCGGTGTTGCGACCTCTGACGTTCAAGTTGATCGGACGGTTGGGGATCCGATCGACACCAGTGACGAGTGCCAAATCGATCGGGACCTCGCCCGTTAGCACGATGTCGTGACCCTCGGTAGGCGTGGTGACGGTAAAGTCGACCCGGGCGTTGCGATCCGTGTATCCTGCATCGCCCCGGATTCGAGCAAACCGAAAGCCCCGAATCTGCCCTGCCGACACGTCACCATCGATCGCGATGATCGGCGCCTCGAGTGTCCCGCCCAAGCTGCCGTTAATGGTAAGCTGACCTTCCCAATCGCCGCTCGGTTGACCGGTCATCCGAGCGACCTCGATCAGGCGCAACTGCTCAATGGCGAAATCGAGGTCCGATGTGCCGGCCGTCAGCGCCATGCGGCCATTCACCGCCACGTTTTGCGCGCCCTCGGTGACTCGGAAGGCCTCGAATCGTGCCATGCCATCGGCGATCGTCAACCGGCTGTCATCGGACATCACCCACGCGCCATCCGGCGAGCTGTGGGCAAACCGCCGAAGCGTAAAAGCGGTGCTCGGCGCTCGGAAGTCGGCCACGCCACCGAACCCGGTCGATGATTCATCGAGGTACAGCAGGGTGCCGTCGATGTTCATCAATCGGTCCCGATAGTCGATCTCGATATCACCTGTCTCGGCCGCGAGGCCGGCGATCCTTAGGTCCTCGAGCACACCATCGACTTGCATGGCGAAGGCTTTGGTGACGCCTTCGAGGGTGACCCGCCCCGAGAACGAATCCGCCGTTACGACCCCCAGCTCGAGTTGTCCCGCCCCAACGTCACTGGTGACATCAAAACTGTCATACGTGCCGCGGATCTTGGCGGTCGCTGACGCGCGCCCGCCAAGGAGGGCCCAATTTGGCCACACGTCTCCGAAATGCCGGGTGTCGACTCGAACGTCGGCCTCCATGATACCGCCGCGCGACAACCCGAACGCCCCGCGGCCACGGATGTCGGTGCTCACCATCTGAGCGGTCAGGCTATCGGCCTGGTAGACCCAGCCGACGAACTGGCCACTCGTTTCGGCTGATTCCAAGTTCCACCGGTACACACTGGAGTTCGCCAGCGCCGTCGTTACATTTGCGGCGAGCTCGTCTTCACGCGTGCCCTGGCCTTCGATCACGTAGCCACCCGAAAGCGTTACTTCCACATCGGGCCGGCCGATCAACTCACCGATGTCGAGCTCACTGGTGGTCGCAGAAACATTGTAACGGAGCGGTCGGCTCGCTCCGACCATCCCATCGATTGTAAGCCCACCGGCGGGGGCTCGAAGATCGGCGTCCACGTCCATGCGGCGAGGTGGACCGGTCAACCTCACGCTCCCACTTAGCGGCTGCTCGAACGGGTACCCGGCCCAAAACAACCGGATGTCTTCCGGCACGAGTCGATCGAGCCCCAGATCGAGATCCAATCGGATGCTGGCCAGATCGACTAAAGCACCGGTTACCGTCACGACGGAGCCACCGGTATCGACCGTGCTGGCATCGATCACCACGGTCGAATTGGCAATTGGGCCTTCGATCCGACCTTTGAACTCAGCGTTGCCGCTCAGCCGAATCGCGGGAAAGAAGCGTCGCCACTCATCGAGTCCGACGAGCGGAGCATCGATTTCGAGCGCAACCGAGTCTTGCTCCCCAAACGTGATCTGTCCGCTCGTGGCGATCGTCGAGCCGGCGGTTTCAAAGTCGATCTCGTCAACAACGACACCGCTCTTGGTCCACACCACTTCTCCGTCGAGGCGCTGCACGTCGAGCTCGGGAGCGGTCGTGCGAAAGGCGAGGTCATGGAACACGAAGCGTCGCTCCGGACCGCCCCTCGACTCGGTAACGATCTTGAGATCCAATCGGCCATTCAAACCGTGGAGCTCATTCTGGGACCAGTCGAGTACCGGCCAGTCGGTCTCGTCGAGACTGAACTGCACGTCGCCATCGACGAACTCGATACGATGAATGTCGATGTACGTGCCCCAACCGGGTGGGGCGTACGGTAGCCGCGGGGGGCGAGGCTTGAACAGGGTCTTGAAGTTCCAGCGGCCATCCGGATAACGAACGATGTGAATGTCGGGGTTCTCCAGCCGCACCTTCGAGAGTGTGATGCGGCGCTCAAAGAACGGTGCCAGCGCGTAACTAACGACGATCTTGTCAGCGTCCACCAGCGCGACCCCGTCGTGGCCGACCATGGCGAAATCCTCGAGCACGATGCCGCTGATCATGTCGCCGCTGACACGGCCGACGTGGACTTCACCATTCACCAGGCCCTCGAGCTGAGACTCGATCTGACCGCGAGCGAAGTCGCCGCCCCATGACGAGCGGAGCCACAACAGGCCACCTACAATCGTGACTGCTACCAGCAGCACGACCAAGAGCACCCCGTACGCGGCCCATTTGATGATTCTGCGGACTTTAATAGGCATCTCCGATCGATATGTGAAACACCCAACGGGGCAAGAAAGATTCCTCATCAGATGTCCGGCGAGCGATATCGAACCGGACCGGGCCGATCGGGGTTACGTAGCGCACGCCTGCGCCCGGCGTGTAGTCGAGATCGGCGAGCGATATCTCGCTCGGATCCTCCCACACGTTTCCGGCATCGACAAAGGCCACGCCCCGAAGGCGACCGCCGATCGGAAACCTGAGCTCCACGCCGGTCTCGAACAGGCCGCTGCCTCCGATCGGTTCTGGATCCCGTGTCTGACCAAACATCTGGGGGTCGTCTTTGGGTCCCAACTGCCGGCGCTCGTAACCCCGCACGCTCGTCGAGCCGCCCGCGAACAAGCGTTGGAACAACGGCACGCGTCCTTCGCCGCCGGCATCTGGGTCACCCCCGTAGGTGAAGATCGCACCGGGGAGCACCCTGCCCGCCACAACCCAACCATCGCGTATCTCCAGATAGCGCGTGAGCTGGAGCGTGATCTTGTTATACGCGTAGTCGGAGGCTGCCGGAATGCCAAGCTGATAGTCGAAATCAGCACGGTACCCACGGGTCGGGCTAAACAATGAGTCGGTGTTGTCGAACGTCACCCCGAGATCGGTATACAACAACCGGCTGGGGTTGATGAAATCACGACCCAACCCGGGGACCAGGACGCCGATGTCGAACTCCGAAAAGTCCGCATGCTCGGCGGTGATTGCGCTGGTAGCGACAAGAAAACGACTCAGTCGGTACGCCACACGTCCCGTCGCACCAATGCGCTCGACGGTGTAGTTGTCTTCGGTCTCGAAGCGCAAGAACCCTGACAGGCTTAGGGTCAGGTTGGGTTTTATAAATGTTGGTTGGCGATAGGTTACGGCGGCCTCACGCTCGAGCCGCGAGTACAAGCCGCGGATCTCCAGCTGTCGGCTCTTGCCAAAGAAGTTACGGTCCAGCCACGATCCCTGAACGCGGACAAGATCCTCGGTCCCGTAACCGATCCCCAACCGAACCACCCGCGTCGCTGCCGGGACTACGGAGATCTCCACGTCAACGGTATCTGCCCGAGCTGAACCCAGACTTGGATCGATGCTAACCAGACGAAACAATCCCAATTCGTAGATCTGGCGTTGACTGTCCAGGATGTCCTGCTGCCCGTAGCGGTCACCGGTGTCGAAGACCAGCTGGGTTCGCACAAGCCCCTCGTCGCTGGCATCGCCAGTTCCGGCCACACCGATCTGGCCGATATAGTACACGTCTCCTGAATCCACAGAGTACGTCACGGTTGCCGTCCGCTGGGCCTTTCGGATGCGGTACTCGAGCAGCACTTGAGCGAAAGCAAAACCACGGTTCTTGAATTCACTCTCGAGCATGTCGCGCGAAGTGATCAGGTCATCTTCTTTGAAGATCGCACCGGCCTTCATCGGCAGCCGATCGCGAAGCTCGGCCTCGAGATCCTCGCCATCGATGCTCTCAAAGCCTTCCAGCGCGACTACGTCGACGAGGGTCGGGGCGCCTTCCGACACGCGCAACGTGATGCGCACGTCGCCGTCCCGTGACTGCATTTCGTACGACTCCAGCTCGAACGCGAAATACCCGTGCCGCTGGTACAGGATGTAGATGCGTTGGAGATCGTCCAGGAACTGGCTCTTGTCCAACTCGTGTTGCTTGCTCCAAGGGAACGCGCCAGTCTCGGTGGTAAAGATCGCGTTCGTGATCGCGGAACTCGATAACGCCTCGTTCCCAGCGATCTTGAGGCTGCTGACCTTGGCGCCGTCCTCGACCTCGTCGATGCAGCACCCTCGATCCTTCAAGTCTGCCGGTAGCCGAGGTGTCTGAGCGATCCCGATGCCTGGAACGGTCACCCCCGCCAGGCAAGCCGCGAGGACCGCCCACCGGAGGCTCAAGGCACAGGCCCCCTGAGTCCCCACTTTGGCAGGACTCCTCGGCGACGATGGACTTGTACGATGCGTGCCAACTCACCGCCCAACATGAAAACGATGCTGCTGTAATAGACCCAGAACGCAACTACCACCAGGTTCGTGAACGAACCGTAGAATTGCATCAGACGGCCGAAGTTCGACAGGTACGCGACAAAGACCTGCTTGGCCAACTCGAACAACAAGCTGCTGAAGAGCGCTGCAATGGCTGCGTCGGTTCTCGGGATCCACCGATCTGGGACATAACGGTACACGAAGTAGAACATCAAATAGGTGATCGTGAACGCCGTCAGCATGCTGCCGAGCGCCGTCACCCTTGAAAGATCGTACGCTTCGAGCCCCAGAAAGGGGATGCCGTAGTCTTGAAGCCACTGCAGACCGGTCGTCAACGAGATCGTCGCCACAAACAGCGTGCCCACGATGATTACCATCCTGATGTCGTGGATCTTACCCTCGACGATGCCGAGCCGATCCTCGGGTGGAATCTCGAAAACGACTTCGAGCACCGTGCGGAGAGATCCAAAAAGGCGGGTCGCGGCCCAGATAAGACCGATGCTCCCGATCAACCCAAGCAAACCGCGATCGTCAACTAGGCTGGACAGCAGGGACTCCGCCTGGTCACCGGCTAGCGGCATTACGCGCTGGATAAACTCGAGGACTTGATCTCGAGCCGCTCCCGAGGACTCCACCAGCATGCCCAGAATCGAGATGCTGAGCAGCAGCAACGGAACGATCGTGACCAGAACGTTGAACGTGATTCCCGAAGAGAGGAAGAAGATCTGGTCGTGATTAGCCTTATGCCAAAGGTTCTTGGCGTAGAACGGCAACCATCGGCCAACGGCGCTCGCACCGCGCCGCAAATAGGTCATCATTCGGCCGACCGTTCATCCCTTCAGATTAGCGAGGTGCTACCTGCGGCGGCGGCCGCTGATCAGACTCACAATAGACACGAACAGCGCCGCGCCAATGATCGACCAGATCAGCGGAAAGGTGTGGTCGCCAACCGTGAACGGAACGGGTTCTTGTAGCCTGAACTCCCCCTGCGCCCAACCACCCACCAGCGCGCCCACGAACCCAAGCGCGATCGACACCATGTAGCCACCCACAGTAAAGCCCGCCATCCCTTGACCGACGGCGGCCACGACCGCAGCCACCAGAAGGAGGAAGAGGTATGCGTCGGTCGTCATGGCCCTTCTCCTTGCGCGGGAAAACTCAAATCTATCTTTGCGGGGCGATCATCTGCAACTGTTATCGGCCCTTCCCAAACCAGTTCGTCGGCTCGCCAAACTCTTGCGCGATAGGAGCCTGGCCATACCTGGATCGCCAGGCTAGGGGCATTCATGATGGCCAGGGTGCGGTCGGACAGGTCGAGCACCTCGAGCCTCAAATCGGCCTCATCCTCGGTGATCGACCCGGTTAGCTCAATACGTGACAAGCCGTGTTGCTCGATCACGGTGACATCAAACGATTCGACAATGACGTCTTCTATCGTTCGTGGCGGGATCGTCGCGAGCTCGAGCCGATACGTCCCCGGTCTCGCCAATCGTCTCTCACCACTGGTCAACGTTCCATACCGCTCTTCGGTCGTTGGCTCAATGACGACGATCTCAACTCCTCGGGCCAAAGTGTCGAACTCGAATACGTCGACCTCGAGGACTCCTATCTCCGGCAGCTCGACCGTTGTTTCCTGGTCAGGTTCCACGACCACCGCCTCAGCTACGTATGGCGGCACACTCCTGACCGTTACCCGGTACTCCCCCGCCGGCAGCCGGTGCGCCAAACCAATCGACAGCGAGTCGGCCCGACCATGGCCAAACACCGACGCCGGTGTAGCAGGAGCATTCGATCCTGGAGCAACGACGGTGAGCGTACCGCTGCCACCGAGCACGATCCGCGCTGGGCGCCGCGACCCAATCGCAATCGCTTCGCGTACGGCGAACGAATCAACCATATCCACCCGGATGTCGTAAAACCCTTCTCTCAAGATCAACGAGTCCCCGGTGCTGGCAAACCGAAGCTCTATGGGATCACCGGTCCTCGAGATCGAGAGCGGCGCCCGCAGTGGCTGATTATCCACATCGAGCAGATCCACCGTCAGGGCGCCAAACGCACGTTCCTCAACGACCGCTGTCTCGCCAGGCAGCACCAGCACCCGATCCGCTCTGAACGAGGGTGCGGTTTCGACCACCACGTTGTACATGCCCGCAGGTACGGCGGCTGGCTGTCCGGAAGCGAAGGCCGCCACGAGCTCTCGTGTCAGCGGCTGGAGAACCCGAACCGGCGCCGAAAACACGGCCCCCTCACCCAGCGACAGCCGTACGTCCAGTAATCCACGATTTCGCAGCACGAGGGCTAGACGCCGCGCAACCCGAGGCACGTCAGCCCGCTTCTCAAGCTGGATGAACGACCCCGACCCTGCCCGACTCAAGCACCGGAGGCGCTCGATATCGCCAGGCCCTGGATCCAGTGCGACAACGTGAAGTCGCGGTCGGGATGCGCCCACCCTTGGTCCCAGCCCGCGCCACATCGTGCAAGCGTCACGTCCGCAATTATCAGCGCCATCGGTTACAAGGATGTACGTCATGGCGGATTCGTCGACCGCACGTTCGAGCGCCGTCGCTAACGGCGACACACCGAGCGGTCGCAGCTCTGCCAGCGTCGTATCCCAACCCACTAGCGAATCAATTGGCGTGATCAGCCGGGTGGTGTCCCGGCAGTCGCGTAGCCGGCGATCGCTGCCCGCGCCGTAGACACTAAGGCCCATCGGCGGAACGACCCCATCCTCGGCGAGCTGTTCGCGCAGCACAGCCAGAAACTCTTTGGCCACCATCATTTTCTCGACCGCCTCGAGGCGACCGCGCATGCTGCCCGAGGCGTCTAGCACGATCTCGATCGGACCGATCGGCGCGTCCGTCGCCTGCGTGGTAGCCTCGATGATCCGGGGGCTGCCGCACAACACCAGGAGCGTCGCGGCGGCCGCGACTCGGCTCGCGGTTAGGAGATCTTTAGGTATCGAGAGTGGCTGCATTTCGGGCACGGGGGGAGCTTCTTGTTGGCCGCTAGCGCCAGCACGTAGCCGCATCGCTCACACTGGTAGCCACCCTCACGAGTGACGATCTCTCCGGTGCGGAATTGGTGTCCGATCTCGAGAACCGTCTCCTCGTACTTCCGCTTGGCGAAAGAACCGGCCACGATGGCTGCACTCGCTCCCGCCAAGCTCCACAACACGCCTTTCCATCTGCCCACAGACCACTCTCCTTGAACGCACAACCCGGTAGGAAGATGCGGTCAAGCTACCGGTGCCCTCTGGAGCCGTCAAAACCCGGTCTCTCCCACGCTTGACGACCGCGCTGAGGCCGGCCATACTGATCCGCCACGACGCCCTTTTTGGCCCGAGAGGAGTGATATATGCCGGATCCCCACGCTGTTCGAATGGAGGAAGAGATCGCGCAGATAGAAAACCGAAACAAGACTCGCATGCTCTTCGTGGTCCTCGGTGGCCTCCTGGTCATCCTGCTCGGCGCCATTGTCGTGTTCGGCGGCCGCGAGCGGGCACGACTGAGCGCTGAGGCCGCACGCCCAAAGACCGAGGCCGTGAACTTCGGCCAGTATCTCGCAACGGTGGGCACGCAGGCTGTGTTCGTGAACGGCGACGAACTCGCCTACGTGCAACTGACCGGCGAAACAACGGTCGACAGCGACTCCCGTTTCGCCCGTCCGGTGGAGTACGATCAAGCCGGACAGCCAATCAGGATGCAGGACGGGATCACCCACTGGTCTTTGGCGTCGGCCGATAGCATGTCGGTCGTGATCAAGCCGATCGCTAACCCGCTGACCGGCGTCAACCTCGACGACTACCGGCAGCTGCCACTGGCTTCCATGACACCGGGCGACTACGGCTCAGGAGGACCCCGGGATTGGCAGTCCCTGCAGGAGCGGGGTTCGAACATAGCCGTCAGCGGCCAAGCGCAACGGGTTGAGGGGGCGGTCTATCTGACGGCCGATGATGTCCGCGTGCGGCTCCAGGGGATCGAAGGGCTGAGTGCGGTCGACAGCCTCGAGGTGGCATGGGCGACCCAGAACAATGCTCGTCTCAGCGCGTTTGGACGCATCAGCTCGACCTCGCGTGCAACAGAATCGGCGTTGTTTGTAATGACCGTGACCGCGGTCCATCCGACGGGCAGCACGACGACGCAGAGCGAGTAGCTATTTGGCGCGGATGATCGTCAGTCGAGTCGTCGCGCGACCAAAGGCGTCAAAGTAGAGATCGTATACCTGGTCATCGGCCGCCGTGCCGACGACCAACCGATAGTAGTCAGCGTCAGCGCGGTCGAGGGTCCGCGAGACGTCGAACGCGTCCGACAGCGACAACCGCTCCATGTTCATTCCGTTGAACCCACCTGGTGGAATACACTGACAAGCGCTTACTTCGTCGGCCATATCGTGAAAGTCGATTGTGTGGTAGTTGTACCGCGGGCTCTCGGTAAGCCCGCGGTTGCTGATCGCGTTGGCTATGAACCAATCGTGGAGCAACGTCTCGAACGTCATCCCGGTCACCGATTCGATGTTCGATACGCCTCGTTTGCCGCTGGCGCCTAGCAGCTGGTACAGATTGGGTCCAAAACGGTCGCGAAGGTAGAGCAGGAACATCATGTAACGATCGTTGAAGACTGGCGAGTACTCGAGCGGCAGCATCGACAACCCACCGTTCTGACCGCTCAGGAACTGCCACACTCTCACCATCGCGCTTCCCCAGTATTGGTGTAGGGCTTCGGCCGAATACGACAGGCCTTCGTTGAGCCAGCGGTCGTCACCGGCGGCGCCGGTAGTAACCAGGTGGTATCCGGCATTGATCACGTGTTGGTGCTCGTGAGCCAGTGTAGACAAGGGGCGATCGATCGGGTCCGACGGGTTCCAGTTGCCATAGAATGACTCGATCCCCTGTGTGCGAATCGTGTCACAGTACACCCCGCCTGCACCTGCCAGTGCCGGCGACATCACGACCAACACGCGCTGGTTGTCGTCGAGGTCGGTCGTCGGACCGTACAGAGTCGTGTTTAGTGGGAAGATCGACGCGTCAAAAGCCGTGCCGAGCGAGTCGATCCGCGCCTGATGCTCGTCGCTCGCCGCGTCGACGTACATCGCAATCCGTTCTCCCAAGTAACGAAGCGGTGCGAAACGGTCGACGTCGATGCGACACGACCGGATGTTGACCTCGTTGGGAATCGCGTCCGAGAGCTTCAGACCTGACTCCAAACCAGATCCATGGACGACGTGGTCTGGTCCCGCCGGACCTGGGCTTATAGCGCGTGGCGATGTGAGCTCGGGCACCCCGATCGCGGGGTTTTCGCCCGGCTCGAGTCCCTGGTACAACAGGCGGTAAGTGGCGCCGCTGCGCTCAGTGTCGGTCTGGTAGGGCATGGCGAAGTATTCGGCTCCAGCGTCGCCCGCGAGTCGCACGAGCACACCATCGGTCGGCAGTGTCACGTCCCAAATCGACCCCACTTGGAGGTCCAGCGGGACCACCGGGGCCGCGACCACGTCGAACGGTAGGAACGACTGAGCGTCGTCTTCGAGCGCGATCGTGACCTTGGTCTTGTCACCAGCGGCCGGCATGCTGACATCGAAGGAGGCGATTCCCAGCGAGTTGGTCGTTTGAAGCGTTGTGGAAATCACACCCCGACCTTCCTCCCTGGTCGCCTTGAGCAGCGCGCTGGCGAAGGGCTCGAGCCCGCCGCTCGGGACCTCGCGCAGAACCTCGATCGACAGCATGACGGCCCGCGCGCGATCGGCCGCAACGATCTGCGTCCTCGGGCTCTGGTACCGAAGCTGGACCCCGTTACGACCGCCGGGCGCCCCGACGATGCCCCCGCCGTCCGATCCACAACCCACGACGCCCAGGGTGAGCAGGAACACGAGCCAACGACTAGACACCGACCGGCTCCGCAGCTCGTTGGTGGGCACGGAGTGCTAGCCCCGTGTGCGACTCGTCGCACGCCGCGACCTCGCGCGGCGGCCCAGCCACGACGACCCGGCCGCCCGCAGGTCCACCCTCCGGTCCGAGGTCTATGACCCAATCTGCGCGTGCGATCACGTCGAGGTGATGCTCCACCACGACCACCGTATCACCCCGCGTGACCAGCCCATTGAGGACTCTCATCAGCGCTCGTATGTCGGCGTTGTGCAGACCTGTCGTCGGCTCGTCCATCAAGTACAAGATACCGCGCCCGGCGCGCGTGGTTCGACCCCGGCCACCGGCTCCGCCCGCTCGCTTGGACCCGCGTGACAGCTCTCGGGCGATCTTCAGGCGCTGAGACTCACCGCCCGAGAGCGTGGTCGCCGGTTGGCCGAGCCGCAGGTAGCCCAACCCCACCGCTTGAAGCACCCACAAACCACGCCCTACCGACGGGTGACCAGCGAACAGCGCCAATGCTTCGTCGATGGTCATCTCGAGCAGATCGGCGATCGATTGATCCCGCCACTTCACCTCCAACACCTCCGGCCGATACCTCCGTCCGTGACATCCGTCACAAGTCACAAAAACATCTGGCAGAAACACCATCTCGATTCGCTGATGTCCGTTACCGCGACATTCCGGGCAACGACCGGCTGACGTGTTGAAGGAAAAGTGACCGGCCGTGAGCCCTCGTCTTCGCGATTCAGGCGTGGCCGCAAATAGCGAGCGAATGGGATCGAACGCTTTGACGTAAGTAACGGGATTGGACCGCGGAGACTTCCCGATAGAGGATTGATCGACGAGCACGACCTCGGCCAACCGCTCCGCGCCCTCGATGCGGTCGAGCGCCGTCGGTGAGCCCGCCTGATCTGCCACCGATCGCCCCGTCGGCGAGAGCGCACGATACAGAATGTCATGAACCAAGGTCGACTTACCAGAGCCGGAGACTCCCGTCACCGCCGTCAACCGACCGATCGGGACACGGACATCGATGGCCTGCAGGTTGTGCGCTTTCGCGCCGAGCACGGTGATCCAAGG
>Ga0255057_10000192_pt1 | contig 34916 bp, 31 predicted proteins | sample Cases_109_6_MG_FD_189022 | JGI IMG/M metagenome (GOLD analysis project Ga0255057, IMG submission 189022) | Seawater microbial communities from Amundsen Gulf, Northwest Territories, Canada - Cases_109_6 | ecosystem: Environmental > Aquatic > Marine > Gulf | place: Canada: Northwest Territories... | reverse complement strand
TGGACGCGGCAACGGCTCTGGCGAGGGAGTTGGCAGACGGACCGGGATTCGCAAACGGTATGACCAAGCATCAACTCAACGTGGAATGGGATATGAGCCTCGAAACGGCCATCGAATCGGAAGCACTGGCACAAGCGATCTGCATGCAGACGGCCGACTTCGAGCGCGCGTACGAGGCGTTCATCAACAAAACGTCGCCGGACTTCAAGGGAAACTAGGCTATGGCGGATACGAGCTATCTGAGCTGGCCGTTTTTCGAGGACCAGCATCGAAATCTGGTGGCCGAGCTCGATCAATGGTGCCGCGATGTACTGGTACCGGTGATTGACGAAGGCGATTTTCACGACGACGTCGATGCGAGTTGTGGCAGGGTCCTGAACTTACTTGGCGACGCGGGCTACACGAAGTTCGCGGTGCCCAGGGAATGGGGCGGGGTACACGAGCAGCTGGATGTTCGCTCGCTGTGTCTGATCCGGATGACGCTGGCGTATTACTCGGGCCTCGCGGATTTCGTATTCGCGATGCAGGGCCTGGGGTCGGGAACAATATCGCTGGTCGGTTCGGACGAAGCCAGATCCAAATACCTGCCAGGCGTCGCCGACGGCAGTCGTTGTGCAGCGTTTGCGTTGACCGAGCCGGAATCGGGTTCGGATGTGTCGAATATTTGCAGCACAGCAGCCCTCGATGGTGATGTTTATGTCATTAACGGCACGAAAACCTTTATCTCGAACGGTGGCATTGCGGATCAGTACGTCGTTTTCGCAAGAACAGGAGAGGCGGAGGGTGCTCGTGGCTTGTCCGCCTTTGTTGTCGACGCCGACACGCCTGGTTTGGACGCGTCGGAACGCATTGAGGTCATCGCGCCGCATCCTCTTGCAACCGTCCATTTCAATGATTGCCGTGTCCCGGCGACAAATCTCCTCGGAGAGTGTGGCGAAGGATTCAAGGCAGCGATGGCGACGCTCGACATATTTCGACCGACGGTCGGCGCGGCGGCGCTCGGATTCGCACGGCGTGCGCTCGATGAGGCCACCCAGCGATCACGCACGCGAGAGCTGTTCGATGCGCCGCTTCACAATCTGCAACTCGTACAGGCCATGATCGGTGAGAGTGCACTCGACATTGACGCGTCGGCACTACTGATATTTCGCGCAGCCTGGGCAAAGGACAGCGGCCAGGCACGAATCACTCGAGAAGCGGCGATGGCAAAACTCTTTGCGACAGATATGGCGCAGCAGGTCATCGACAAAGCCGTGCAGATTTTCGGCGGCATGGGCGTCGTGTCGGGCGTGAAAGTCGAAGAGCTCTACAGGGAAGTCCGCGCGCTGCGAATTTACGAAGGTGCATCAGAAGTGCAAAAAGTCATTATCGCGCGATCGCATTTGGCAGCGAGTGCCGATTGATATGGGCGAGGTATTCGAAACGAATCGTCTCGTAAGGCACGGTCACACCGATCCCGCCGGAATCGTTTTCTATCCGCGTTACTTCGAGATGATCAACGAAGTCGTTGAAGATTTTTTTCGTGAGGCGCTGGGCCGTCCCTTCGGCGACTGGCATCGGCGAAAAAAGACCGGCGTGCCGACCGTTCACATCGATTCGACCTTTCTTGCACCAAGTTATTGTGATGATGTGCTGACGTTTTCGCTGCGGATAAGCAAGCTCGGTGCTTCGTCTGCGACATTTTTGATCACAGCGAGATGTGGCGACGAGCAACGCCTGAAGGTGGCGCTCACGCTTGCACATGTCGATTTGACCGTAATGAAGGCCATCGCATTCGGCGACGAGCTACGCTCCGACCTGAGCGCTTTTTTGATTGATGATTCTCAGGAGCGATTATAGTGGATATCTTGCTGCCGGACGGCTGGCCGAGACCGAAGGGCTACTCCAATGGAATCGCTGTCGATGCCGGTCGTCTCGTCTTCGTCGCAGGTCTAGTCGGCTGGGATGAGAACGGCGTGTTTCAATCGGACGATTTGGCGGATCAGTTTCGAGAGGTGTTATTAAGTACACGCGCCATCATGGCTGAGGGTGGTGCCGGGCCTGAACACATGGTGCGCATGACCTGGTACATCACGGATAAACAGGATTACCTGTCGCGGCTCAGGGATATCGGCGAGATTTATCGCGATGTCATGGGCAAGAACTACCCGGCGATGGCTTGCGTGCAGGTCGCGGCACTCATAGAGGACCGCGCAAAAATCGAGATAGAAACGACCTGCGTTGTTGAGCGCTAAACGCTTCGCTAGCTATTGCCGCGACACATTTCCTGCTGTGTTGGAATGCTCTCGCTGCATTCTTGCTTGTCGCGTGCATTGCGCATCGCCTTCGCGTACCACTCGTATTCATCCAGGAATTTCACGATCCGCGTATCATAGGCATCATCGAGCGGGTTGCCATCATCATCGAAAGCGTTTTGCACCTGCGAGACGGGAAACGCACTCGGAATGCTCGGTGTTCCCAGCTCCGCCAGTATGCCGCGCAGATTGACTAGCGACCGTACCCCACCGAATGGCCCGGCCGAATAAGTCACAATCGCGCTGGGCTTGTAGAGATACTCGCTTTGGAAGTGATCAAGAAGATTCTTGAGCGCTGCCGGAACGCTGTGATTGTATTCAGCGCTGATGACAACAAAACCATCGGCAGCATCCAGGATTTTCGCGACCACGGACATCGCCTCAGGAGCGCTGTCCGCGTCGTACTCCTTATACATCTTATCCAGTAACGGCAGATCGTAGTTTTGCGTATCAATCAACGTGACCGTGTGACCTCGGTCCTCGAGTTTCTTAACAACGAAGCGCGCGGCCTTGATGCCCTGGCGGCTACTGCGCGCGCTCCCGTAAATGACGGCAGTATTGATGCTCATATGATTGTCCTGCTATTGCGACCCCACTAAATGTGACCCGCTAAACGCTACCCACCAAATGCTACCCACTAAATGCTACCCACGCGCTTCTATGGCAGCGCTTCAATTCTGAACAGCAGCGACTGGCCGATGACGCCATCTGTATAGAACCAGATTCCCGTCCCCGTGCCAATCGCCAAAATGGTCGCGTGAATCCAGGCCATGACTTTGGTCTTGTGTCCGTCGTTCGCCTGCTTTATGGCTGAGAGTACCGGAATAATGGCGAGGGCAGGCATCGATTCCTGTATCGCGCCGCTGATTGCCAGACCAAAAGAAACGGCAAGGGTTCCGAGAATAAGGTTCTGATCGGCGTGTTGTTTGCCGCGTGACCAATTGAATTTACGACGGTTTAGTTCGTACGATCCGGCAACGGCCATGTAGCCCCAAATGGTGCCCAGAAAGCCTGCGATCAGTTTCTCTCCGGTAACGAACCCTGCAAGGCCATAGAGCCCGACAAACAAGCATGGAACTCCCAGAAGCACAGCGATAACCGCTCCGGAATTAATGAGGCCGTTGCCGGTGGGGATTGTATCGTCGGGCTCGGAAGTATCATTTTCGCTCGTCGTGTTACGACTCGCGGCTCATCTCCCAGTTTGAGTAGTTAGGAACACGCCTCGCAAGGACTATCAATGTTGCAAGAAAGCCAGCGAGTAGTCCAAGTGCCATGAGGATATCGACCCACTGGTCGAACGGCCGATTGTCAGGCGAGACGACCGGTACGACCATCAGGTACTTGTTGATCCAGATTCCCACGTTGATAGCGATTGCGACGATGCACATGCCGAACACCGAACGCTTGACGGCGGCAAATATGGCAGCGGCCAGTGGCAGGAAAAAACAGCCTGTCATCATCGTCCAGAAATAGGGCGCGTAATGGCCGTACATCTGTCGCCACAACGGGTCGCCTTCGTGCGCGAGATTACCGAACCAGATAACGAAAAATTGCGCCCAGAAGAAGTACAGCCACAATAATGTGAAGCCGGCGACCACCATGCCGAGGCTCTTGACCTGGTAAGGCCCGAAATGAGCGCCACCATCGGCCCGCTTCATGACGACAGCGATCGCAATCATGGCGGCCGTGGCCGCATACACATTGCCAAACCAATAATGAATCGGGAACACGCTGCTATGCCAGTGCGGTATCAGCATCATCGCGAAATCCCAGGCGATGAAGGTATTGCAGACGATGTACACGATGATCACGATCGGCGACATCACGTACATCTGTTTCTCGGCTTCGTCGTGATCGCCGGACTTGTCGGCGCGCAGGCTTTTCCTGGTATAGATAGCCGCCACACCGTAGAACACCAGGAGTGCAGCGAGGTCGCGGATGACGAGAAAATCGAGGTTTAGCCATGGGCTAAGGTGATCTTCGGGCGACGCGTGAACCCAGTAGAAAAGATCGCTGCTGGCGTAGCTAATGATCAGGAGAAAGCCGGCGATCGCGAACGGGAAAAACGCCAGGGTCGACAGTTCGGCCAGGCGATACCACGGTTTGCCCCAATCCGATTTGACGAGTCGGAGCATCGCGGTAAATACGACGCCCGACTGGCTGATGCCCATCAGGAACAAAAACGAAACCGTGAACAAGGCGAAGTCTGGCTGTGATTCCGCGCTCGATACGCTGTAGACCATGCCGGCAACACCGAGCACAAATATCGCGATCAACAGGTACAACGAGATACCGCCGCGTTGTAATTTCGGACCCTTCAAGGAAATGTCACCTTGTTCATGATTCACCAAAAACTTCCTTGATGAAGTTAACCAGATGCCATCGGTCTTCCGGCAAAATCGATTGCCAATACGCCGGCATCGCAATGCTGCCATGACTGATCGTGTAATAGAGTTGCCCGTCAGGTTGAAGCTGCACGTAGTCAAGATTCAGCTCCATGGGTTGCGGTACAAACTTGAGACCGACGGGGCCATCTCCGCGACCCTGATCGCCGTGACAAACCTGACAGTGCAACTCGTACATTTCTCTGCCGCGAGCCAGCGACTCCGGCGACTTGGGCGTAGGGTTGACCAGCGTACGTCCCGCCTCGAGCCGGGCTCGAACCAACTCGATAATATCTTTCGGCGGCTCAAACTGGTCTTTGCCGCCAACCGGCACGCTGGACTGGTTCGTTTCAACCAACGAGTCCTGTGGCTTCATTGACGGCTGATCCCGCATGTCCTTGTCCCAGGGCAACGTGACACCCGCACCCGGTATTGCCACAAGGCACGCCACCGCCAGCAAGGTGGATGTTCGACGTAGCGTCACTCGCTGTCCTCCACATGCCGAACCTCTTCGGCTCCGGCGTCCCTGATGATCGTCACAGCTTTCACGGCCTGCTCGCTGTCAGCGCCTTCCACGACTACAACAAAGCGATCGACATTGGCCGACGACAGGTAGGGTTTGTCGCGCCAGGCGGGCAGATGGGAAACGAAGTGAAATCCCAGCAGCGTAAATATCACGCCGAACAATATCATCATCTCGTAAGTGATAATCAGAAACGGCGGTATTGTGATGACAGCCCTGCCGCCGGTCGGCAGGATGAATACCAGCGCAGTGCCGGCGGCCATTGCGAACCCGGACAGGGCACCGATGATCGCGCCAGCCAGCGAAAAATGCCTGACCGGCGACTTGCCAAGTCCCAGGACCTTTTGCGCGTCTTCCAGAGGCAACGGCGACAACAAGGAAATATTGTCGAATCCGGAGTTGGTCAGATTTTCTGCGGCGCTCAGAAAATCCTCTTCGTATGCAAACGTTCCCATAACGGCCATCAGGAGTCCCTCCTGAGCGGCTTGAGCGTTTCCTTGACCTCATACAGCGAAATCGCCGGTACCCATTTGATGAAGATCAGGAACAATGTCGCGAAAATTGCGAATGAGCCGACGGTTATCGATATTTCGATCCAGCTCGGGAAATAGAAGCCGAAGGCGTCGGGTAAGAATTTTCGTGGCTGCGACGTCGCGACAATAATAAATCTTTCGGTGAGCATGCCGATGTTGATGAGGACGGAGATCAGCAACATCTTGTTCCACGACAGGCGAATCTTTTTGAACAGCATCAGCAACGGAACGAAGGCGCAGAAAATAATCATTTCCCAGTAAAGCGGTGCATAAAAACCGATCAGCCTGAACTTGAGGGCTTCGACTTCGTAGGATGTGCCTCCGTACCAGGTGCTGAACAGTTCGAGAATGTTGATGTAAGTCCAGATCAGCGACAAGGTAATCAGGAGTTTGCCGAGACTGTCGAGATGAACCTGGCCGATGTACTTCTCGAAGTGGAGAAACCTCCTGAGGCAATACATGACCGTAACGATTCCGGCGGTGCCGGAGTAGATTGCGCCGCATACGAAGTAGGGCGCAAAGATCGTGTGGTGCAGTCCTGGCACGATAGAAAGGGCGAAGTCCCAGGACACGATGCTGTGTACCGACACGGCGAGCGGCACGACGAAAATGGCGAAAAAAGTGTAGGCCCAGCCGAGCGTATGCCATTCGCGTGCTGTACCGCGCCAGCCGAATGAAAAAACGGAATAGAGTCGACGGCGTAAGCCGCTGCTGGCATCACGAACCGCAGCGAAATCCGGCACCGATCCCATGTAAATGAATATAGAACTGGCCGTGAGGTAGGTCGTGATCGCCATGACGTCAAACATCAAAGGCGAGCGAAAGTTCGGCCACAATCCCATTTGATTGGGAATCGGAAAACTCCAGTGCACGAACCACACGCGACCCACGTGCACCATGACGAACAATGCCGCGGTCATCAGCGAGAATAGCGTCATGGCCTCTGCACTGCGATAGATCGCCTTGCGCCAGGGACTGTTGGTGAGGTGCAGCACGGCGGAGAGTAGTGTTCCGGAGTGGCTCAGGCCGATCCAGAATATGAAGTTTGACAGGTAGGTGCCCCAGACGGCGTTGCGGTTCATGCCGGCCGCGCCGACGCCGACGAACAACTGGTAAAACCACGGCATGAAGAAAAAGATTCCCGCGAAGCTCATCGTGCATCCGAGCAGTATCCAGTAGCCGCGCCCGGTCACCAGCATCGTCGAAAGAATGTCCTTGTTGACGTCGGCGTAGCTAGGCTGGCCGTGGTCGAACATCATTGGCATTTCTTTGTGGCTCAAGAGTGTGCCTTCGTCAGATAAACGATCGATGGGGTTGTGCCTAGTTTTTCCAAAACTGTGTAGCCCCTGGGATTGTTCATCATCTTCGTCACCTTGGCTTCGGGATCCTTGCTGTTGCCAAACACCAGGGCTTCGGTCGGACAACTTTGAACACAGGCAGGGATTACTTCGCCATCACGAACCCGCCGCCGGTCATCGTCTTTCGCATTATCCTTGGCAATGCGAATGCGCTGGATGCAGAACGTGCATTTTTCCATGACCCCTTTTTCGCGAACGCTGACATCGGGATTCAGCTGCTGCTCCAGCGGCTCGTCCCATGTATAGGTGAACCAGTTGAAATAGCGCACCTCGTAAGGGCAGTAAACGGCACAGGTTCGCGTGCCAATGCAGCGGTTGTAAATCTGCGTATTCAGTCCGTCCTGATTGTGATACGTCGCGTACACGGGGCACGCCGTTTCGCAGGGCGCATCGTCGCATTGCTGGCAGAGCATCGGAATGAAGCCCATCTTGATGTCGGGGTATTCGCCCTCCCAGTAACGCTCGATGCGAATCCACTTGATCTCGCGGTTCTGCGCGCACTGTTTTTCGCCGACGATCGGAATATTGTTCTCTGCCTGGCAGGCGATCACGCAAGCCTCGCAGCCTGTGCAACGATCCAGATCGATTGTCATCGTCCAGTGATAATCGAATTCGTCGTAATAACCGGGCTTACGGTATTGCCTTAGCTTTTCAACGAAAGTACTCACCCGCGCTCCTCAAGATTATGCATGATCATCCCCGGGCCCCATGATTTGACGACCCAGCGTACGGCTGACACCATCTGTTTTAATGATGTTCAGACTTTCGCCGGTGGTCTTGATCTTCACTCGCGTCGCGGCCCATGCGAGATCACCTGTCTGCCCGTCCACCATCGTTTCGACAATGTGTATTGGATTGACGCCCCGGCCGCTGGCATAGCGCCCATAAGCGGCGTGGCCCTGTCCGACAGGAATTGCGACCACGCCGGGTCTGATCGCGGGATAAATCAGCGCCGGCACGCGGAGCGAGCCCGCCGGTGATTCAATCTCCAGTACATCTCCTTCGCTTACGCCCAGCTCATCGGCCGTTGTTGGGTTCAGCTCAGCCCAGGATCCGTACACAACGCTGGTCATGGGATCGGGCATTTCCTGCAGCCACGGCAGGTTGGCTCCCCTGCCGTCCAGGAACGTCGCCGTCAGGTATGGATGCAGTACAAACGGATAGTCATTCTTGTCGCCCGCAAATCTTGATACTGGGTTTCCGATCGCCGCAATCACCGCCGCACTGGAAGTCGCCGGCCGATCGTCTCCAGTGGCAACAGCCTGTCCCCATACGCCGGCTTCGAGCGCCGCCCGCCAGAACGCCTCAAAATCCTGATCAGGCGCGTCTGCACCAAGCTGCTCGTATTCGACTCGCCAGCGTTCCTTGATAAACTCTTCGGTCGACGCCCAATGCATCGCCACGGGCAGTTCACCGCCGATCTGCCGAGCCAGGGCGAGCACGATGTCACCGACGGGCAGTGTGTCGTACAGCGTTGACACGACCGGCTGGGATAGGGACACCATCGGGAAGCCGACGCCGGGATCCGGAATATCGTCGCCCCATGACTCCAGATAGGTGTTGGTTGGAAGCACGATATCCGCCATTTCCGTCGTTTCATCCATGAAGCTCGACAGTGCGATGACCAGCGGAACCTTGTCCATTGCTTCACGGAAACCGACATCGCTCGGTAAGGCAAATACCGGATTGGTATCGTGTACGAGCAATACTTCGACTTCGCCGGCCTTCATCGCGTTGACGAGTTCGCGTACGCCTTGCAGTCCAGCCTGTCTTAAATCCGCCGCTCCCGAATACGATGCACCAGAATTGAGGATGACCCCGCCCGGCTGATTCAGGTTTCCGGCGAGATAATTTAGAGCGTTAACCGCAACGACACTTGCAACCGCATTTGTGCCCGCCGCGGTAGCCCCTCCAGCAACCGCAAGACTCGCTCTGCTTTCACTGAATTCTTCGGCGAGACGGGCAATAGTGTCTTGGCTGACGTCGGTTTGCGCGGACACGGTCGACGGCGAATACGCTTGTAGCGCGTTTGTCCATTCGTCCCGATCATTGCCCTGATAGTGGCCGTCGCTAACAAGGGCGTGTGCAATTCCCAGCGCGAGCAAGCCCTCCGTGCCTGGACGAGCCGGGATCCACTCGTCGGCGTTGGCACCGGTAAGCGACATACGAGGCTCGACCTGTACCGTCTTGCCGCGCCGGCCGTCTCGTCCTTGTCGCATGTGTCCGTAAGCGAGGCTGTGATGAACCGGAGAGATCCACGTGCCTAAATAGTCCGCGCCGAACGACAATAAAAAATCCGTGTTCTTTATGTCGTAGTACGGGAGTTGATCCGACCCGAAGGAGATTTTGTTGGCGGCCCTCAACGCACCCGGGAAAGTAAAGTCGTACTGGTTGTAATGTTCGGATCCAAGCAAGCCCATGAACTGTGTAAAAAATTCATCGAGATGGCCCCGGACCTGACCGCTCAGCAGCCGGACACTATGGGCCTTACCCTCAATTTTGAGCCGGCCGATGCGACTTGCTGCCTCTGTGAGCGCGTCATCCCAGCCTATTGTGCCGAAGTTGCCGGCTCCTTTCGGCCCGATTTTCTGCAAAGGCGCTCTGATGCGGTCCGGGTTGTACAAAGCATTCAGCCCCGCCTGTCCTCGCGCACAGGTTCGACCCTGACTGACCGGGTGCACAGGATTGCCTTCTATTTTCTTTGCCTTGCCCTCGCGAACGCGGACAGAGATTCCACAGCCGGCGGAACATTGATTGCATGTCGTGTTGTACCAGGTAGCGACGCCGGGCGAATAATCCTCCGGGGGAACCACTTGTGGTACCAGCAACTCAACATTGCGCTGCACGCCCTCGCCATACAGAGCGCCACCTGCGACGCCGACGCCCCCGGCCCCGATATATTGCAGCAAATCTCTACGACTGATCTTTGGCATGGCTATTTATGGCAGGTCCAGCAATCTCTGCCGTGTTCCACTTTCCTTTCCGTATGACAATCGACACACCACGGCATCCTCATCGTCGCAACACGGGTAATACGATCCATAGTCTCCACAGGACCATGACACTCCTGGCATGCGAGCCCCGCCTTGACATGGCGCTTATGCGTAAAGTGAACAAAGTCCGGAAGATCGTGAACTTTGATCCACGGTATCGGCTCGCGATTTTCCCAATAGGCGGCGAGCTTCATAATTTCGTCACCGTCGCGGACGCTCGGTACCGATTTGTGACATCCCATGCATTTGCTAACGCTGGGTACGCCGGCGACGGGCGTCCTGTCTGCGTAGATATGGCAGTGCTGACACGGAATCTGATTGTCCGTGGCGTGTATCGTGTGGCTGAATTCGATCGGCTGAATCGGACTGCGGTCCGAAAAATATTTGCCGTGTACCCAGGCGCCGGCAAACAGACCCACGACAACCATTAGCCCTAGCAGGGCTGGTTTTTTTGCGGGCCGAAGCGCATCGAGCACAGAGATTGACAAACGTGTCTCCCCTCTTTTGGGGCAAGAGTTTGCCCGTAAGCTGCGCAAACTACAAATTCAGTTGCAGACGATGGAGCTACGCAGGTATTTTCCGAGCTTGCGCCGTGGCGGTGACTTCGGTACGTTGAGTGCCGCATTCAAAGCCTTGAGGTGCTCCGACGCGAATCATGAAAACGCTTATCCGTTCGGGATTGTTGTTGCTTATCACGCTTTGCGGCGGACAAGCTGCTCTGGCAGCGGGCGACATCGAAAAGGGCAAAGCACTGTATGCCATTTGCTCCGCCTGTCACGGGGCGAGCGGCGAGGGAATGGCCGCACTGAATGCTCCGGCCAACGCCGGCCAGGACCCCTGGTACATGACTCGCCAATTGAAAAACTTCAAGACCGGTATTCGTGGCGCACATCCCGACGATGCGTTCGGCGCGCAAATGCGACCGATGGCAATGGTGTTGGCCAGTGAACAAGATATTGCCGATGTCGTCGCGTACATCTCGAGCATGGATATGCCTGAGCCTGCCAAGACACTTGACGGTGACATCGATCTTGGCAAGCAGGCCTATGAGACCTGCGTCCCCTGCCACGGGGAAAACGGCGAGGGCGCGCTGGCCCTCGATGCGCCGCGCCTGTCCAATCAACACGACTGGTACATCGTCAGACAGCTTGAGAATTTCAAGGCCGGAATTCGCGGCGGACATCAGAACGATATCTACGGCGCGCAGATGCGCATCATGTCGCAGATGCTCGAAACGGATGACCGCGTTCGTGCCGTCGCCGCCTATATCGCCACGTTTGAATATCAGGCAGAAGAAGAATAATTGATCACTTTATGACCGCACGAGGTGTACGGACGGACCCGCCAGGTCAGTGCCATCAATATCAATTTGCGCCCGATAGTGGCCCGGCGCCGGAAACATCACTTTCTCCATTGGCAGAATAAATTGGGTCTTGGCGGGCGCCTGAGTTGACGGCCGGGCAGCCACGTCCGTGTGTCCCTCGATCGAGAATATTGCCATGCCCTCGGGATCATTGAGATTAACCGTGAACGGTATGCGGCCTTCCAGGTCGCGCGGCCACTCGACGATTCCCACTAAAACTATCCTATCCTGCCGGGCAGGAAAGTCCGGCGCACGCAGCTCATTGAATATTCCGTGAATACTCAGTTTCCCGTCCGGTCCGTCGCCGGCATCCGTGCAGAAGAGGAATACCGCTTCCATCATTCAACTCCTCCGCCATCGCCACGAGAACGCAGAGCATGGCAATTCAAACTGTGGAAATAAGTCACTGAATCCTCTATTCTCGGCCGTGGTAACAGTCTCATCGTTTTAGAACTGAGCAAAAAAACCGCGTTGACGGTCACAATAATAAGGATGCATATCATATGCCATTAGCAATTGCGTTGATTGTTTTGGTTGTGGGTTCGCTTCTCTTTCACTTCCTCAGTCCGTGGACGTTTACGCCAATTGCTTCTAACTGGGGCATGATCGACACCACTGTCGATATCACTTTTGTCGTTACCGGATTTGTGTTCGTCGCTGTGAACCTGTTTATGGCGTACGCGATTATTCGCTATCGCCATAAACAAGGCGCAAAAGCACATTACGAACCCGAAAACACAAAGCTGGAGGTCTGGCTCACTGTTCTGACAACAATCGGCGTTGCCGCGATGCTGACGCCCGGACTGTTTGTCTGGGCCAAGTTTGTCAACGTTCCCGAAGGCGCCGTCGAAATAGAGGCGGTGGGCCAGCAATGGCATTGGTCGTTTCGCCTTCCCGGCAAGGATGGCGAATTCGGAACCGTCGACGCCAAATTATTCGACGATGGCAATCCCTTCGGCCTTGATCCCGAAGACCCGAAGGGTAGCGACGACGTTCTGGTCGATGAAGCCATGGTGCATATTCCGGTCGGTGAGCCGGTTCAATTCTGGCTGCGCTCGAAAGATGTATTGCACAACTTCACGGTCGCACAATTCCGGGTCAAGATGGACATGGTGCCCGGCATGCAGTCCTACATGTGGTTGGAGCCGACGGTGGTCGGCGAATACGAAATCCTTTGTGAGGAGTTGTGTGGCGTCGCGCACCACGCGATGCGTGGACGAGTTTATGTCGATGAGCCAGAGGACTATCAGGCGTGGGTCGATAGCCAGCCGACGTTCGCCGAGACCTATAGGGAACCCGGCGCGCCGTTGCCCGGCGACCCGGTGCTCGGCGCCGCGGCTTACGCCGTGTGTTCAGCCTGTCACGGTGCAAAAGCCGAAGGCCAGCTAGCTCTGAACGCGCCGAAACTGAGCGGCCAGGATCCGCAGTACCTGAAACGGCAGCTGCGAAATTACAAGCTTGGCCGACGCGGTACGCACTCGGACGATATCTACGGGCAGCAAATGGCGCCTATGGCCGGTACGCTCGTGAACGACGCAGCCATCGATAACGTCGTTGCCTATATTGACTCGCTGCCCGATGCGCCGGTTGCGGCGTCGGTTGAAGGCGATGGTGCCCATGGGGCAGATCTGTACGTTGTCTGTGCCAATTGCCACGGTGCCGACGGCCAGGGCATTAGAATGAATGCGCCACGCCTGGCGGGCATGGACGATTGGTACCTGCAGCGACAGCTTGCGAATTTCAAACTGGGCCTTCGCGGCGCGCATACGCAGGACCTCGGTGGCAAACAGATGGGAATGATGGCCCAGACACTCCACGACGACCAGGCAATACGTGACGTCGTCGCTTACATAAACTCTTTGTCGAACTAAGGGGCTTTAGATGGCATACGTCGCGTTTGCCGATCGGGATCACGATACAGAACACCACGATCCGACGACATTTATAACCAAGTACATCTGGAGTCAGGATCACAAGGTGATCGCCATTCAGTACGGCCTCACGGCGATCTTCGTTGGTTTGGTTGCGCTGGTTCTTTCCGGAATGATGCGTTTGCAACTCGGCTTTCCCGACACCTTTTCGTTTATCACGCCGACGGATTACTACCAGTTCATCACGATGCACGGGATGATCATGGTCATCTTCTTGCTCACCGCGCTGTTTCTGGGCGGCTTCGGAAATTACCTCATTCCATTGATGGTTGGCTCGCGGGACATGGTGTTCCCGTACATGAATATGATGAGCTATTGGTTGTACCTCGTGTCGGTCATCATACTGCTGGCGAGCTTTTTCGTGCCCGGGGGGCCGACCGGGGCGGGCTGGACGCTCTACCCACCGCAAGCGATATTACCGGGCACACCCGGCACCGATCTGGGCATCGTGTTGATGCTTGGATCGCTCGCCATGTTCATCGTGGCATTCACGATGGGCGGCCTGAATTACGTAACGACGATTCTCCAGGCGCGCGCAAAAGGCATGACCCTGATGAGAATGCCGCTGTCCCTGTGGGGCATTTTCATGGCCACCGTTCTCGGCCTGTTGGCATTTCCGGCCTTGTTCGTCAGTGCCGTAATGATGATGTTTGACAAAGAACTGGGTACCAGCTTCTTCATGCCAGCCGTCATGTCAATGGGCGAAAACTTGGACCACGAGGGCGGTAGCCCGATATTGTTTCAGCACCTGTTCTGGTTCTTTGGTCATCCCGAAGTTTATATCGTCGCACTGCCGGCATTTGGCCTGGTCTCGGACCTTCTTAGCACGCATGCCAGGAAGAACATCTTCGGCTACCGCATGATGGTCTGGGCGATCATCGCGATCGGCGGCTTGAGTTTTGTTGTTTGGGCTCACCATATGTACGTCAGTGGCATGAATCCCTATTTCGGGTTCTTCTTCGCGACAACGACGCTGATCATCGCGGTGCCAACGGCGATCAAAGTCTATAACTGGGTATTGACACTTTGGCGGGGTAATATCCACCTGACGGTACCGATGTTGTTTGCCATCGGATTCATCTTTACATTCACGCATGGCGGCCTTACCGGAATTTTCCTGGGTAACGTGGTTGTCGATTTGCCCTTGTCCGACACCTATTTCGTCGTCGCCCACTTTCACATGGTAATGGGCGTGTCCCCGATCCTGGTGGTGTTCGGCTCGATTTATCACTGGTATCCGAAGATCACCGGCAGGATGTTCAACGAAACGCTTGGCAAGTGGCATTTCTGGCTGACATTCTTCGGCACCTACGCGATCTACCTGCCGATGCATTACCTCGGCTTCCTCGGCGTGCCACGTCGCTATTATGCAATGGGCGACACCGAGTTCATGCCTGAATCGGCGTTCACGCTGAATCAGAGCATTACGATATCCGCACTGTTCGTCGGCGTCGTGCAACTGCTGTTCCTGTACAACCTGATCGTGAGCCTTAAGAAAGGCAAGCCCGCGGGACCGAATCCGTGGAAAGCGACAACCCTGGAATGGCAGACGCCGGACACGCCTCCGAAGCACGGTAATTGGGGTCATGATCTGCCAGTGGTCTATCGCTGGGCCTACGACTACAGCGTACCCGGTTATCACGACGACTTTATTCCACAGAATGTGCCACCGTCGGCAAGCGAAGGCGGATCAAATGGTCCCGATCAGGACGGGACTAATGGTCCCGATCAGGACGGGACTATTTCGTGACATTTACGCTCGTATTGCTCGCCATTATCATGGCCGGCGTGCTCGGCTGGTTGTTGCGCCAAACGTTTAATACGCAGCCGTGGGACGCACTGGATCCGGTTGAAAACCAGCCAGGCCGCGGCGAAGTACATATGGATCCGGCCAAGATTGGCTTGTTGTCGTTCATCGCCGTTGTCACCTCATTGTTCGCGTTGTTCCTAAGCGCCTACATGATGCGAATGAAGCTCGGCGACTGGCGTCCAATTGATGAGCCCTCGGTACTCTGGGCGAATACTGCTGTTCTTGTGCTTGCCAGTTTCGCCTTTCAGTGGACACGCGGCGCCGCGATCAAGGGGCAACTGCCGGCTGTGAAAGTCGGACTGCTTGTCGGCGGTGTTTGTACGGCGTTGTTTTTGTCGGGCCAGCTCCTTGCCTGGCAACAACTCGTTGCCGGCGGCTATCTGTTGACCGGGAATCCGGCCAATTCGTTTTTCTATCTGCTTACCGCTCTGCATGGTTTGCACCTGCTGGGCGGTATGTGGGTCTGGGGTCGGACAACCAAGCGTGTCCTGACGGGTGCGAGTGCCGAGAGCGTGCGTTTGAGCGTCGAGCTGTGCACGGTGTATTGGCACTATCTGCTGCTCGTCTGGGTTGGATTGTTCGGTTTGCTGTTATCTACGTAAAAGGATAAGGACCAATGTCTGAAGCTGTTGTGACTGATACCGGGAACGTGTTGCCTGACGGCGATGCGGGGATCGTAAGCGACTTTTCTGCAGACAAGCAGGCGTTCCACGTGCCCTGGGGCAAGTCCATGATGTGGATATTCCTCCTGAGCGATACGTTTATCTTCGGCTGTTTTCTTACCAGCTATATGACGGTGCGGATGTCGGTCAGAGACGCCTGGCCCGTTCCAAGCGAGGTGTTCGCACTGTCGTTTGGCGGCGAACCCATTCCGCTTATCCTGATTGCGATCATGACATTCATCCTGATCTCGTCGAGCGGCACGATGGCAATGGCCGTTAACATGGGTTATCGCGGCGACCGCAACAAAGCCTTCTGGCTCATGCTAGCCACAGCCGCGTTCGGTGCATCGTTCGTCGGAATGCAGGCGTTCGAATGGACCAAACTGATCGTTGAAGAAGGCGTGCGTCCATGGAGTAATCCGATGGGTGCGTCGCAGTTCGGCTCGACCTTCTTCATGATTACGGGATTTCACGGGCTGCACGTCAGCGCCGGCGTCATCTATCTGATCGTTGTCGCCCGAAGAGTTAAATCGGGTTTCTATGAACGGACGCGCGGCAACTACGAGATGGTGGAAATCGCCGGGCTTTACTGGCATTTCGTCGATCTCGTGTGGGTATTCATCTTCGCATTTTTCTATCTTTGGTAGGGTTCGCCAAGAGGTTCTGAACATGGCACACGACGTTGGACAGCAACATCCTCTAAAGGTCTATTTCATCGTTTGGGGACTGTTGTTTGTTTTAAGTTTTTTCTCTTACATGGTGGACTACCTAGATTTTCAGGGTATGGTGCGTTGGGCCCTGATTCTCATCTTCATGTTTCTGAAGGCGGGATTTATCGTAGCCATATTCATGCACGTGGCCTGGGAACGGAGGGCGCTGAAAGTCGTTATTCTCGGTCCGCCGATCGCCTTGATGATATTTGTCCTGTTGATGACCTATGAAGCCGACTACACGTTCCTGACAAGGCTCGTCTTTTTCGGTGAGGGAGCTCCGCTGCCGGAGGTTCATCATTAGGCAGTTTGAGGCCATTCATCCGTCGTTAAGCCTGAGTCACTATAATTAGCCGGTCTGTCGCCGATCTGCATTTCGCTAAGGAGTTTCCGATGAGCAAAAAAATCGCAAGACGCCAATTTATGAAACTGTCGGCAGGTGCAGCTGCGGCTTACCTGGTTCATCCGACGTCGGAGGCGCAGGCCCAGGATCTACCACAGATAACTGAGGACGATCCCGTTGCAGCGGCACTCAAATATACCCACGATGCCAGCTCCGTTGATCCGGCGACACGCACGCAGGCTGCTGCAGAGCAAAATTGCATGAACTGTGCGCAGTTACAGGGTACAGAAGGCGACGAGTGGCGGCCGTGTGCCATTTTTGTTGGCAAGCTCGTGAATGCGAAAGGCTGGTGCTCAGTCTGGGTGCCCAAACCGTAAAGTAGAGTCTCTACCCGCCGCAAAAATAAATCCCGTTCTCAAGTACTGGTATCCTTCCGCGATGCCCACGTCGTCTGTTGTCAAATCACTGCTATTGATTGCCATTGCCGGTCTTGTTGCTTGTTCGCAAAAGGGTGAAGCGCCCGCGTCGAGCGGACGCGTCGAACACACCGCCGTAACGCAAACACCGGCGACGTATGTCGGCGCCGCAAGCTGTGCCGAATGTCATGCAGAGGAATGGCGGGCCTGGCAAGGCTCTCACCATGATCTTGCTCTGCAGCAGGCAAGTGCAGAGACAGTGCTTGCAAGGGTTCCGAGCGAGTTTGGCGCAACAGCCGTCTCGCGCCTTGACGATCAAATAATGATGCAACCCGACGCTGAAACGCCGGCGTCGGCGATTCGCTATACCTTCGGGGTCGAGCCGTTGCAGCAGTATGTAATCGAAGCCGGGAAGGGACATTTACAGGTGCTGCCGATGCCCTGGGATACGCGCCGGGCCGAAGAGGGTGGGCAACGCTGGTACCGGCTCTATTCCGACGAATATCCCGCTGGCGATCCAATGCACTGGGGCGGTCGGGCCAGCAGTTGGAACGGCATGTGCGCCGATTGCCATTCAACCGGCGTCGAAAAAAACTACGATCCGGCAACTCGCAGCTATCGCACCACGTTCAAGGAAGAGGACGTCGCCTGCGAAGCGTGCCACGGCCCGGGTTCACTGCACGCGACTGCGGCTGCTTCAGGACAAGCGCTTGGGGGTCTGTTAGCTGACATCAGTAGCCAGCAAGGCCAGATAAATACTTGCGCGCAATGCCACTCGCGTCGAGCGCAACTCAAAGAAGGCTTCAAGGCTGACGAGTCGTTCTTCGACTTCTATCAGCCCAGTCTGCTTCGCGATGGTCTCTATCACGCGGACGGGCAGATTTTAGATGAGGTTTATGTCTACGGCTCATTTCTACAAAGTCGCATGCATCTGCAGGGCGTTACCTGCAGCAACTGTCATGAACCGCACAGCACGAAATTGAAGTTCGAAGGCAATGCCGTATGCACTCAATGTCACAACACTAGCGGCAGGCCGGAATTTTCGACGCTGAAGGCTGCTTTGTACGATGATCCGGCGCATCACTTTCACGCCGACGCCAGCGAGGGATCGGCTTGCGTGAGTTGCCACATGCCGGCCGAAACCTATATGGGCGTGGACGTACGCAACGATCACAGTTTCCGCCTGCCCCGGCCCGACTTGAGCGAGAAAATCGGCGTACCCAATACCTGCAACGGCTGCCATACCGACCGCAGCGCGAACTGGGCCAGTACCGTCATTGAAGAGCGCTATGGGGCACGACCGGATCACTTTGGCGTCGTATTCGCAGCGGCTGCGCTCGGGAACGCGAATGCGGAGGCGCCGCTCGCGGCGATAGCCGCTGACCAGAACACGCCGATCATGGTTCGTGCGACGGCTGTTTCCCTGCTGGCCAACATCGACAACGGGGAAACGCTGGCGAAGCTCGACACGCTTTACCAGGCCAAGGACGGTCACCCACTCCTGCAACTGGGCGCCACTCGGGGCGCCTCCGGCTTGACGCCGCAGCGACAATGGCAATTGCTGTCGCCGCTGCTTGCGGACGAACATCTTGCGGTTCGGGCGGCGGCATTTTCGGCCTTGCTGGGCGTGGCCAACGATCCCGAACTCGGGCCACGGCTGCGAGCCTTTTTGCCGGACTACCTGGATTCGCAATCAGTGAGTCTGGATTTTCCGGAAACGCAAGTGAATCTTGCCAACGTTCACGCGGCTTTCGGCGACGTAGCCGCGGCCGAGGCCGCGCTGCAGGAGGCGCTGAACCTGCAGTCGAGTTTTATTCCGGGCCTGTTGAACCTGGCTGAACTGTATCGGGTAAGCCAGCGTGACGAGGCGGCCGGGGAGTTGCTCCTGATAGCCATGGCAACGGCGCCGGAGGCCGCATCGCCGGTGTTCAGCTACGCATTGTGGCTAACGCGACAGCAACGCCCGGCGGATGCGCTTGAGTATTATCAACGTGCGGTAGAGCTGGAGCCTCAATCCCTGCGATACGGCTATACGCTCGCAATCGCACTAAACGATAACGGCGAGGGCGCAGCTGCCGTTGACAGATTGGCGAACATGCTCGAGCGCTGGCCCGGAAACCGGGACTTGCTGCTTGCGATGGTGCTGATGCTCAGGGACCAGGGTCGCAATGCCGAAGCGTTGCAAGGAATCGATCAACTGTTAGAGATCACCCCGGGCGATGAAAGTCTGCGACAATTGCGTGAGCAAATCGGGAATTCCGGATGACATTGAACAACAGCAGCCGACTTGAAATTTCGCTCAGCGAAGATATCAAGGCACCGACTCCAGAGCACAAACTACTGGTTGCTTTTTACTTTGGTGAGTCGCCGCCGCCACATGTGCACGAAGCCATCGTGTGCACCGATCTTGCGCCACTGGATCGCGATTACCTGTACGAATGTTGGTGGTACAAAGGCGACGTTGCTTTTAGCCAGTACGAATCTACAAAAGTGGCGGAGTGCGATGACTACACTGTCGCGATATATCAGAAAGATGAATCGCCGGATGAGGACTATAGAGAATTCACGTGCTGCGCCTATCGTGAGCTATTGCAGGCGATTCAATCGACGCAGCATACAAAGCTGGCAAAGGCCTGGAATTATATCGGTGGCATCAATCAGGGCGACAATGATAAGGAAAAATACCGGCAATTTTCTGTCGGTCGCACTGAAGCGTTTATCGAATTTGGCATAGGCGACGACGCAGCGCCAACTGGCACGGCAATCGGAACAGCGCGCGACAAAGGATTATCCGTTATCGCGCTCGCCTCGAGGCAGGACCTGCATCTGGCCGAGAACCCGCGGCAAGTGAGTGCGTTCCGATACCCTCGACAGTACGGGCCGAGCAGTCCGATGTTCAGTCGCGGTGGATTCGTAGCGACGGACAACCACAAATTGTATCTGATATCCGGCACGGCGGCAGTCGTCGGTCACGAGTCTGCTCACCCCTTCGACGTCGCGCCGCAAGCAAACGAAACTTTGAAAAACTTATCCGTAATATGTGATGCCATATCCGCGAACGAAATTGAAGGCGCCAAGTTGCAGCTGGATAGCGATAGCATATTTCGCGTTTACCTGCGCGACCCGAAGGATTTCGACTGGGTCGCGAAAACAATCGGTAGTGCATTGGGACACAATGACATGAACGCTGTTTATCTCCAGGGCAACATCTGCCGCCGTGAACTGATGGTTGAGGTGGACGCGGCGAAAGCGACGTAAAACTACACGACCTGACCGGCGGCATAGCCGGATGCCCAGGCCCACTGAAAATTATAACCGCCTAAATGTCCTGTAACATCAACGACTTCGCCGATGCAGTAGAGTCCTGGCTGGCGTATGCATTCCATCGTCTTCGATGAAATCTCATCCGTATTGACCCCGCCCAGTGTCACTTCGGCCGTCCGGTAGCCCTCGGTTGCCGCCGGTTTCAGCGTCCAGTTCTGCAGGATTGACGCGAGCTCGCGAAGTTTGATATCGGCAATTTCCTGCAAGGGTATCTCGGCATGCTCGGGCCAAAGCAGCGCTTGCAATTCCAGAACGAGCGCGCGCGGAAGTGACTCTGACAGCAGCGTACGCAGGAGGCTTTTGCCTTGCACCGTCTTGGCCTGCATTAGCAAGGCTTCGGCGTCGCTGTCCGGTAGCAGATTGATGGCAATAGATTCGCCAGGGTTCCAGTAGCTGGAGACTTGCAGAATGGCTGGCCCGCTCAGGCCGCGGTGGGTGAACAGAAGATCCTCGGTAAATGAGACGCTCCCGGCGGCAACACTGGCTCTTGCGCTAACGCCCGAGAGACGCTGCAACATCTCGTGCATCTCACCTGTGAACGTAAACGGTACAAGCCCGGCGCGAGTCTCGAGTACATTCAAGCCGAATTGGCGCGCCAGCCGATAACCGAAATCAGATGCGCCCATTTTCGGTATGGAAAGACCGCCTGTGGCGATGACCAATGAGTCACTGGAGAACGTACCCTTGTTGCACACCAGTTCATAACGGTCTTTGCATGAGACGGATTCGGTCTCGCAATGTGTCTGAATCCGGACGGAAGCTTTTTCGCATTCAGTAAGCAGCATTTGAAGAATCTGCTTCGACGACGTATTGCAAAATAATTGTCCGAGTGTTTTTTCGTGATAGGCGATATCGTGTTCTTCGACCATGGCGATGAAGTCGCTCGGTGTATAGCGACTCAAAGCCGATATGCAAAAGTTCGGATTGGCAGAGATAAAGCGAGACGGCTCGGTATTGATGTTCGTGTAGTTACATCGGCCGCCGCCCGACATGAGTATTTTCTTGCCGATTTTGTTTGAGCCTTCGAGGACAAGAACGCGACGGCCCCGATTGCCTGCTGTGATCGCACACAGCAGCCCGGCCGCACCGCCGCCGAGAATTATCACGTCGAAGTGGTTCACACTAGTGAGCTGCTGTTCCCCTTTCCCGGGTCGTGTCAGTGAGGCGCAGAGTTGCCGCGACGGCGTAGTGGTCAGAAATATCGTCGCTCAGGATTTCGAATTCGTCGATGCGTATTTCCTTCGATACGAGTATCCAGTCGACGAAGTTTTTCATGCGCCGGTGTGTATGACACTCGTCGCAGCGCAGACCATGGGGTTTCAGCCCCAGTGTTTCACCCAACAAACGAACCGCAGCATCATTGTCGTACCAGTCGTCGTTGAAATCACCCATGACGATAACCGGGCGACCGCGTTCCTCGATAACGTCAATGAGTTCGTTCACCTGACGCGCACGAACTTTAGCCCGTAGCGGGTCGAGATGAACCGAGACGACATCAACGGTTGAACCCAGTCGACCCGGCCACTGCATGCTCGAGATCACGAAGCCTTTTCGAGGAACCGATAGCGCACCGCCAAATCCAATGGATACGGCATCGCCCAGGCCTTGTCTGGCCATCAGGGCCGTACCGTAGTCGAAGCCTGGCGATTTCATGTGCGTTCCGCGCACCGTTGAGGTGAAACCTGCCTGCCGAGCAAGATATTCGACATGATCGAATTTGCCACTCCAGACCGACGGTCCGTCGACCTCCTGCAACGCAACGATGTCCGGATTCTCCCGCTCCAGTACTGCGACAATCGCGTCAAGGTTTACGCGTGCATCGTCGCTGCTTTGCAGCATCTGATGTAATCCCATGCTGCGACTATGCGCGGCGTTGAGGCTGACCACCTTTACGCTATTCACGGTCGAGGCAGGCTGAACGTCGTTAACAGGCAGGGCGGCGACATGTGCCGCGGGAAGCCTCGCAGGCGTGGTGCACGCGACAACTACCGTTAACACGGCTGCCGCAGTAGCAGCATGCGTCGCTGTCCGTTTGAGCCAAATCATTTCGGCACCGCGCTCAAGGCTTGTTGGGATCCGCGGTACTCTGCGAGCAGCCGGTTCATCCACTCCGCCGCCGGAACCTCACCGTTTTCATCACGAATCCTGTATGCCCGTCCGGATAGCACGCTCTTGGTCGCGGCCCAACGGATGAAGTCCTCAGGCGTGTGAATACGGTCTTCGTAATATTCGTATTTGAGACGCATGTGATCGACCGCCTCAGCCGCCGTGTGCGCCTTGCCATTACGCAGGAATACCACGTCTGAACTGGCAACGCGCGCGAGCATGTATTCGATGCTCGCCTCGGGCTCAGATTGCGCCGGGGTGTCCGCGAGGGCGACAGCGAAACCCATTAGTGCCGCCAATCCGACCACCGTTGATATGCGTCTTATATTCATGCCTGCAGGGTAACTGTGTGGCCGGGCCTGTTCCAGTCAATTGACCTCAGAATGTGGTCTGCGCACGGCACGAGGTCTCCATAAGACTTCATTCCGGCGTCTCCAATGGTGGGCTTTTTCGCAAGGAGTTTGGCGTGGAGGTCGAGACCAAGTACGGTAAGCCAAATGAGTCAGCTTGCTCGAAATTTTCTAATTCTTGCCCTTTTGGCATGCGGAGCATCTATGGCGGCAGAAACCGGTAATTCATCGTCCTATGATGATCTTCAAACACTGTTCTCAGATTGGCGTGAATTTGAGCGGCCGCCAATGCGGGACGGTGCTCCCGACTACACCGCTGCAACGTTTGAGTCGCGGATGTCGGCGTTCCAGGAATACCGCGAGCGTCTGAACGCGATAGACCCGGCAACCTGGCCGATCGCCCAACAGGTAGATTGGCACATCGTTCGCGCCGAAATGAACGGCTTCGATTTCAACTATCGCGTACTCAAACCCTGGGCTCGCGACCCCGCTTACTACCAGTCAATCTTTACGTCGAGAAGTGATGTGCCGGCGCATGAGGGACCGACGCATCACGCGGTCACAGAACTCTGGACCTACGATTTCCCGTTGAGCGAGAACGAAGAACAACACCTCATCGCCGATATCGATGTCATAACGCCGCTCATGCAGCAGGCACAGAAAAACCTCACCGGCAACGCGCGCGAACTCTGGGTTGCCGGCATTCGAAATATTGAGGACCAAAGACTTGAGCTTGACGCCTTGCTTGTCAGATTGGGCGATTATGTTAACGGCGAACTCGCGACAAGTATTGCCAATGCCCAGGCGGCGACGGACGAACTCGTCGCGTGGTTAAAGGACCAAGCCGGTAACAAGACGGGCCCGTCCGGAATCGGCAAGGAAAACTACACCTGGTATGCACAGAACGTACATCTGGTCCCGCTGACATGGGAGGACGAGGTTCGGCTGTTGAAACGGGAGCTCGATCGCGCGTGGTCATCGCTCAAGCTCGAAGAGCACCGCAATCGAAATCTGCCGCCGCTTGTCGCCGCCTCAACGCCGGAGGAGTACGACGCCCTGGCGAATCGCTCCGCGGACCGGTTCATCGAATTTCTGCGCGACGAAGACATCGTAACGGTAAGAGACTACTTCGAGCCCGCATTGCGCGAGCACCTCGGCGAGTTTGTACCCGAGGACGCACGCAACTTTTTCCTGATTGCGGCGCACTACGACCCGACGCCATTGTTTACGCATTTCTATCATTGGTTCGAACTTGCGCGCATGGATCTGGAGCCGCACGCAAGCCCGATTCGCCGCGGCGCGGTTCTGTACAATATTTTTGACAGCCGCAATGAGGGTACCGCGACGGGTGTCGAGGAGATGTTCATGCATGCCGGGTTGTATGACGACAAGCCGCGCGTTCGCGAGCTGGTCTGGATCATGATGGCGCAACGCGCCGCTCGTGGCCTCGGGTCTCTTTATGCCCACGCCAATGAGATGACGATGGAGGAGGCCGGTGGTGTGCACATGGAGTGGACGCCGCGCGGCTGGATGAAGACCGAAAAAGAGTTGCTCAAGTTCGAGCAGCACCTGTATTTGCGCCAGCCCGGTTATGGCACGAGTTACATCACAGGCAAGTACCTGCTGGAACGAACGCTTGCCGACTATGGCAAGCAGCTGGAAGAACAGGGCGAGGAATTCTCGTTAAAAAAATTCTTCGATCAACTGAACGCAATCGAAAGCATCCCGATCTCGCTGGGCCGCTGGGAAATGACCGGTCTGAGCGACGAGATTGAGGCGCTGACCGGGGAAAAACCTCGGTTCGACCCCAATTAGAAATCGGGGTCGAACCGCGATTTTACAAAATCTGTGACCCATGCCGGGTAATTCGGGGCTAAGGCCTTGTATTTTCTATGTCTGTGTAAGTTTCGGCCGCTGCAGCGCGCCCGGGTTTCGGCATGAGCTCTTTGTACAGCATTGCATTCAAAGGCCAGGTGGCCGACGGCTTCAGTCTGACGGACGTAAAAGCCAGCTTTGCCGAGCGCTTTAATAAGGGTAGTGACGTTATTGATCGGCTTTTCTCCGGCAACAGTGTATTGCTGGCGAAAAACATCAAGCACGAAAGGGCAGTTGCTGCGATCAGGCAGTTGCAGTCGATTGGCGCGATCGTAAGCCTGCTTGATGAGAATGGGGTCCCGGTCGAGGTTGTACTGCCGGAACCATCGAATGATCCAATCGCCTCCCCACCGGCCGCGAACGACAACACCAATCCCTATGATCTGACCGCGACGGCCAAGGTGCGGCACCTGACGCAAATTACCGATACGCGGGTGATCGCGGCGCCGCCCAAGTCTGATGATCGCAAGGTGAAACTGCGCTATCGCTTCGACAGCTTCATGGCGAAGGGTGGTGGCTCGATATTCAAGGCTTTGACGGCCATTTTCGTCGGCACCTTTCTACTGATCGGCCTTTTGCGTGGCGTATTGCTGTTGTTGTTCCCGGAATTCGCTCTGCAGCACGACGGCATCGGATTCTTCGGTAATCTGTACATTACGTTTCTTGAAATCACGGATCCGGGCAACATGGCGCAGGATATTTACTCTGGCGCCGCCTACAAGGTCTTTGCGGTGCTGGCCGGTGTCGCGGGCATCGTCATGTTATCCGCACTCATCGCGTTTATCACGACCGCGCTTGATCAAAAGATATACGAACTGAAGCGAGGTCGCTCAAAGGTTATTGAAGAAGGCCATACGCTCATTCTCGGCTGGAACGAGCAACGCATTGTCGAAATCCTGCGTGAGCTGGTGTTGGCGAATGAGAGTGAGAAAGACGCTTGCGTTGTCGTGCTTGCGGACAAAGACAAGGAGGAAATGGACGACGTTATTCGACTGCGAATGAAAGACACAATGACGACCCGCATAGTCACACGCAGTGGTGACGTGTCGGCGCTCACCAATCTGGACATGGTGTCACTCGAAGCTTGTAAGTCCGTCGTGATTCTGGCGAATTGCGAAGACACGGATCATGACGAGCTCAAAGCATCAAGCGATGCGAAAGCGATACAGACCGTTCTCGCGACGATGGGAAGCGAAATCGAGAGTGAAGATTTCAATGTCGTCGTGGAGATATTCAATCCGACGCACCGCGAGATCGTTCGTTCAAGCTTTCCGGATCATGTCATCACCGTGAACACGAGCGACATCTTGGCGAAACTGCTGGTACAAACGTCGCGCTCTGTTGGCCTGTCGGTTGTCTACAATGAGATTCTATCCTTTGACGGCTGCGAAATGTATTTCTATGATGCCGAATGGGGCAATGCCGAATTTGGTGAGATTGCCTATCGTTTTCCCGATGGCGTGCCGATCGGCATTCGTAATGCCGATGGCGAAATTTTCATAAACCCGGAGTCAGGCCGGCATCTTGAACCGACCGACGAGATTCTCATCATTGCCGACGATGATTCCACCATCGAATTGCTGGAAAGTCCCGTCGCCGAGCCTGCCGAATTCCCGTTGTCGGGCGTGCGTCAGCAGCAACGTGTCGAACGAGAGTTGATGGTCGGATGGTCCTTCAAATCGCCGGCGATCATTCGTGAGTTTTCGGATTACATTATTGCCGGAAGCTGCATACACGTATTGCTGAAAATGCCTACAGAACAACAAGTTGCGGAAATTAAGGCGCTTGATGCGGAACTCGAGGGCATAGAAGTCAGCTTGCTTAGCAAGGATTGCCTCAGCATCGATGATTTGATGTCGATCAAACCTTTTGAATACGACAACATCATTATTCTCGCCGGCAACGTGTCGGGCGAGAGTCACGTCGATGCGGCGCGTGTCGACTCGGAGAACATCGTTGCTTTGCTGTTGCTACGGCGCATCTTCAGCCAGTACCCGATCGAAAGTAAGGACACCAAACTCATCACCGAGGTGCTCGATTCACAAAACGACGCGCTGGTCGCCAAGGCTGGCGTCCAGGACGTCATTATTTCCAACCGACTCGTCAGCATGATCATGGCGCAGATCGCAGAGAGCAGGGATATCGAGAAAGTTTATGACGATATATTCCAGGAAGACGGCTCGGAAATTTACCTTAAGCCTGCCTCGTTGTATTTCGAATCGTTCCCCGTCGAAGTGAAATTTGCCGACATGATGGCGATCGCTCGACAACGCGAAGAGATTTGCATTGGCGTGAAAATTAAGACGCTGGAACCGAACAAGGAACTCAACAACGGTGTCACCATGATCCCGGAAAAGAACACGGTCTATCAGTTACAGCGGGACGATTGCCTGGTCGTTCTTGCCGAAGACGAGCTGTAAGTCTGTCGCCAAATGGCGACGCCGCTTGAGCAAATTAGTGTGACGCCTGTCGCAATTTTCGCGCAAAATCGCGATAACATCATGTAAGGAATTTTCCACCTGTTTTGGTGGTATTGACGTCTTGAAAAAATTGCAGCGAATCGAATTTCTAAAGCCTTTGCTTGCCATAATTGTGATGGCAGGCACGCTCGTGGGCTGTGATGTACAGACTTATGATGAGGCAGCTGCGGGGTTTGGAGGCACCAATCCTCCGGTGCCGCCGCCACCGCCACCGCCGCCACCCGGAACGGGATTTAACCCTGTGTTTTCCGCGGTGCAAGCCAATGTTTTCAACCCGAGTTGTTTGGGAAGTAATTGTCATTCCGGCGGGTCGCCGCAGGCCGGGCTCAACCTTGAGGCCACCAATAGTTACGCGATGTTGTATCAAATTCCGAGCAGTCAGAACGCCGGCGTTCAACGAGTCAATCCCGGCTTTCCGGATCAGAGCTACCTGATCCAAAAGCTTGAAAACATCGGTGGCGTGGGCCTAATGCCGCCGGGCGCAGCGATCAGTCAGCCATTTATCGATTCGGTACGCCAATGGATTACAGACGGCGCGCTTGACGACACGGTCGTTGTCACGAACCCGATTCGCGTGACCTCAATATTCCCGGCACCGGGAGCAATGCTGGGTGTCGCCCCCGCGCAAATTCTGGCGGGCTTCGATGCTGACCTCGATGTGTCGACGGTGAATATGCTTACGTTCATGCTGGACGCCAGTGTCGACGGAATATTCGATAACGGTAACGATATGCAGATTGCTGCGGTCGGCACGGGCATTACGGTGGGTGGCAATCCTCGCAGCGCGATGTTCGATTTGACAGGCGCGGCGCTTGCCGACGATACCTACAGAATACGACTGTTGGGGAATGGCGCGAACGTCATCATGGACACCAATGCCAATGTGCTTGATGGCGAACCCATCGCACCGCTGCCATCAGGCGACGGCACAGCCGGCGGTGATTTCAGTTCCACCTTTACGCTCGCAACGGCTGTTGCGCCGACATTCGATGAAATTCAGACGACCGTATTCGACGTGAGCTGCGCGAATTGCCACTCGGGACCTGCGGGCGGCTCACTGCCTTCGGGCCTGGATTTATCCAATGCCGATGCGAGCTACCTGGCGCTTTTCGATATCGACAGCACGCAAAACCCTCTGATCAAGCTCGTTGAACCGGGTAGTGCGGACAACAGTTACCTGATCATGAAGCTCGAAGGCAATGGCGTGTCTGTGATGCCGCCAAGCGGTGCGCTCAATCAAGCCCTCATCGACGGCGTCCGGCTTTGGATTGATGGTGGCGCGCCGCGCTAGTGTCGGCGCGACCTTCGGCGAAAAAGAACTTTGATCAGGTTTCGTCACCGTTGAGGACGCCGTCGTCGTCGCGATCGATTCCGATTCGATTGCCAGAACCCCACGGCGTGCACATAAATGTGATTGTCTCGTCGGGTGCATCAACGAGGGCTTCAAGTTCAGTTCGTGACAGTTCGGCCTCGCCGGCTTGGTCCGACTGGAAGTTGCCGTCCTGCATCATGACCCAGCCGCGAGTTTCCATGTCGACAAACCCATTGGCAACGAGATCGCACTCCGGAACCGGCAATTCCACCAGCGCGCGTTCGACAAACAGATCAAGTCGCGAAGCCGCGGCCGCCTTGTTACCACTTGTCAGCGTCAGCTGTTGACCCGTAATGGGCGGTGACTCCGTCGGGAATGCATAAAGGAATGCGCGAAGCGCCAGCAAGTCATTCTGCGGCATGCCGAGATCGGCGATGATGAAGTTCGAGCTCGTCGCGCCATTGTGGTTAAAGGCAAAGCCGCGAATTTGCGGACCAGTGATGGGAGGACCATTAGCCGACCAACCGAACATGCCGACTTTTTGATACTGATCGCGAAAGTGCGGAATCTTGAAATTCTTCTCACCCTGTTGAGAATTATCGGCACTCAATCCCCTGGTGCCGAACAGCCCGTTAGCAGGGTCTATCGGGTGGCATTGTGCGCAGACTTCGTTTATGCCCGTTTGGATGCGCACGACGCCATCAAAATACTGCTCTTCGCCGCGCAATTCGATGCCGACGAGTTGATTGTCGAGTTGTCGAATCGGATTCGGTGGGTAGCTGATGCGCATCGCGAAATCGGTAAACGCCTGCATATCGGCTGTACTAATTTCTCCTCCCAGGCCAGCGAACGCATCAAATGCGTCATTGAATTCCTTGAACGCAGCTTCCTCGAGAGTTTCCCCGTCGACGCGGTTATTGCCGGTGCGGTCGCCGCGCCAATGCATCGGACCATGGCCGCGCAGTCCGCGCATTGATTGCGTCGTCATTGGTCCTTTTAAAGGATGAAACTGAAAAGGTCTCGCAGCAGGGGAGATCGGAATAAAGACGTTAGGAATAGGGCTGACTGTTTGGTCGGGCTCGCCCAGGTCCCAGCCGAGACCGTCGTTGTCGCCGAAAATATGGCAGCTGGCGCAGGAATCATTGCCGTTTCCCGACGTGATCGTCGCATCATACAAAAACTTACGTCCATTCAGAATTTCTGGCGGTTCCGGGTTAAAAATCTGGATATGATCGATTTCCTGGGCGGTTGTCAGGTCAACCGTGGAGATGCCGTTGTCGAAACGCGTCAGAACGTAGCCCCTGTCATTAGGCTCGTCGAGAACGATGCCACTGGGGCCACCGCCACTGATCGCAATCTGGTTGTTCGCAGCTGCCGTGAACGTGTCATCGGCGAGTTCCGTTGTGTCGTAAATAGCAAGCTTTCCTGAACCAAATGCGCTGACGTACAAAGTTGAACCGTCAGCTGTTATCGCCATACCGAGGGGCGTCGACACGCTCAATGCTCGTTCCTGTGGCGAACCGGTCGGATTAGTGAAATCAATGTGCTTGTTCAAGAGCCGCGGTGTGACTCCGGTCGGATCGATGATCGACACACGCTGATCGGCGACGCGCCCGCGAACCGATGTGCTCGCGCGAGATGCGACTCCCGAAAAACGCACAATGTTGCGAGAATCAATGTTGGAGACGTAAAGCGTGTCGCTGACAGGGTTTACCGCAATATCAAAAAGAATGGTGCCAACGCCTGAGATCCGATTGAGTTCGGTAAGACCGATCGCGTCGATTTCAAAGATGTCGTAGTCCGGCAGCGAAAACGGAACCATGTTCGTACGCACCTGGTTCATGGAATCGAACCAGCCGTCCCCGACATTCCTGACGATCAATCCTGAGTCCGGTGCGGGCACGTTGTCGGCGCTTGTCGTCGGCTCTTCTTTCACCAATGTTGCTGTAAAGGTCGCCGCGGTTTTGTTACCCGAAAGAAAAATTCCGGCATAGACGCGCAGACCATCCGTCGACACGGCTAGCGGGCGAGGGCGATCACCAAAAAGAGTGAGTATCGCCAGTGACGTTCCACCCGGCGTGTCACCGACCGTGGTGCTGTCAAATACCCACACGTCGGCCCGCCCAATGCCGGCGGTATTCATTGCCGGATCCACGGGGCTGTTTTGGCCGCGATGTGCGGTAGTAATAAATGCTCGTTCGCGTTGCGTTCCCGCGAAGGCGATATCGCGCGGTTCATCGCCGACCCAGAGTGTTTGCACGACGCGAGGCGGACTCGCTTTGACATCAACGACGCTGACGCTGTCGGAAAGGTGATTGACGACCCACACGCGGCCTTGAGGATCTTCGGCAATCGCGACCGGGTCCAAACCGACCGTGACGGACGCGAGCGGCGTCAAACTATTGCCGATGGCGAATATTTCCAGCCGCGAGTCCGGGGTATTGACGGCGTAGAGCCGTTGACCGTCAGCCGAAATAGCGAGGGGGCGAACCTGGCCCGTTTCGTAGTTAACGACGCTTTGCGGAGCGACGGTCGGTCGTGGTCCTGGCAACAGGTTTCCGGTGGGTGGCGCCACTAACGGAGGCGGAGGGCTCGGGGCGACTGGCGGTGATCCACCGCCACCGCCGCTGCAAGCGGATAAAACACCCGCGCAAAGTACGGTGCTGATGAATCGCACTAATTGCCTGTCGATCGTCAATCGTCTCCCCCATGGTCCGCGCGAGCGCCATTATTGCTATTATTCCGGCGGCAACCCAGCATATGACAACAATAAGAGGCGAAAATTCACTCATGAATTCCAGACTCACAGCGATCGCGGCCGCTGCAATACTGCTAGCCGTATTTTCGACGGCATATGCCGACACCAAACTAATTCACGCGGGCGAACTGCTGACGGTTGCGGGCGAATCGACGGCCCGAAACCAGACGATCGTCATCGAAGGTGATCGCATTATCGAGGTACGTAGCGGCTTCGCGGATGCGGCCGAGTTCGACGGCGATGTCGAGATTATTGATCTTCGCAATCAATTCGTGCTGCCGGGGCTGATGGACATGCACGTCCATCTGCAAGGCCAGTTGGGGCCTAAAAACGACAGCGAAGACCTGAAGATGTCGTCGCAGCTAAAGCAGATGCGCAGCATCTATTTTGCGATGAAGACACTGGAGGCCGGCTTCACAACGGTTCGCGACGTCGGCTCGTCGTCGCAGGAAATGTATGCCATGCGTGATGCGATCAACAACGGCTGGATTGACGGACCGCGCATTATCGCGGCCGGTGGTGTTGGAATTACGGGTGGCCACGCGGACATTAGTGGTGTCAGGCCCGATCTCATGGAGTTTTATACCTCGGATAACATTTGTAACGGTCCGTACGATTGTCGACGCGCGGCGCGCAATGTCATCAAGTACGGCGGCGATTTGATCAAGATTACGTCGACGGGTGGCGTGCTTACCGATCGTGCGACGGGCACAGGCCAGCAAATGGAAGCCGACGAGTTACGCGAAGTGGTACTGGCCGCCAGGCGGATGGGCAGGAAAGTCGCGTCACACGCACATCACGAAGACGGTATCGTCGCCGCGCTCGAAGCCGGCGTCGCGAGTATTGAGCATGGCTCTTATACCGGCCCTCGTGCGATCAAATTGTTTTTGGAAACAGGCGCATACCTTGTGCCGACCTTACTCGCGGGCAAGACCGTCGCGACGATGGCGGTCGAATCCGACTTTATGAGCGACGCCATTCGCGAAAAAGCAATTCGGGTCGGTAACGACATGGCAGGTAGCTTCGCCAAAGCACACGCGGCCGGCGTCAATATTGCCTATGGCACCGACAGCGGCGTTTCCAGGCACGGCATCAACGCAGAAGAGGCCGTACTCATGGTTGAAAACGGCATGTCCGAAATGGATGTGTTGGTGTCGGCAACAATCAACGCGGCCGATCTTATCGACATGTCCGACTCGGTCGGCACCATCGAGGCTGGCATGTACGCCGACATCATTGCTGTTGATGGCTCGCCATTGGCGGACATCACAGAATTGCTGGATGTCGACTTCGTTATGAAGGGCGGCAAGGTTTATAAGGACTAGCCGCTCTCGGTACGGATACAAGCGGTCGTTGCGAAGCAAAATCGTCCCAAGCCAGATGTTGAGCGTCCGCTTTCATCAAAAGCGGTCATTCAAAAGTTGAAATTTGCTGTCATGTGACGGTCTGCTTTCGGCCATGAGCGGACATTGACTGCTTCGTCATTGCCTTGCTCCGGCCTGTTTGAGGATTTTCACAATCTCAGTGTGGCTTTGCTGTGCCGCCCACATTAAGGCGGTGAAGCTGTTTTCGGTCTCCGCGTTCACGTCCGCGCCCGCCGCGATCAGAGCCATTACGGTTTCGATTTGTCCGGAACCTGCTGCGGCCATCAGGGCGGTGAAGCCGTCTGCGTCTTCTGCGTTTACGTGTGCTCCTGCGGCAATTAGGATTCTCAGCGTCTCGGTGTGGCCCATCACTGCTGTACCCATTAGGGCAGTCTCACCATTTTCGAACTTCGCGTTCAAGTTCGCGCCTGAGGCAATCAGGATCTTCACCGTTTCGGTATGACCTTTCGCCGCTGCACTCATCAGTGCGGTCAGGCCGCCTTCGGCCATCGCATACACGTCTGCGCCTTGTTTAATCAATTGCTTCACTTCGGCGGAATCGCCGGCCTCTGCCGCTTCGAACAGTTTTGCATTGCTGTCCCCGTCGGCCGGTGTGTCCGCCTGTGCTCCGGCCTGATTGAGAATCTCAACAACCTCGGTGTGGCCCAATTCTTCCGCAATCTTCATGGCGGTAGATCCATCTGTGGCCTTTGCATTCTCGTCCGCACCCGCCTCAATGAGGACCTTCACCGTCTCGGTGTGACCTAATGCTGCCGCGGCCATCAGGGCAGTCCAGCCCTCATTTTCCTTCGCATTCACTTCCGCGCCGGCTTCAATGAGGACTTTTACCATTTCGGTGTGGCCTTCCCCTGCCGCCGCCATCAGGGCGGTATTGCCGTCTTCTGTCACCGCGTTCACGATCGCACCGGCCTCAATGAGGACCTTCACCGTCTCGGTGTTGTGGCCCATTGCTACAATAAGCATCAAGGTGGTCCTGTCGTAACGGTCCTTCGCGTTCACGTCCGCGCCCGCCTCAATGAGGACCTTTACCGTCCCAGTGTGGAGCAAGGCAAACATTAACGCGGTCGCGCCGTCTTCGGTCTCGGCGTTTACTTCCGCACCTGCCTCAATCAGGACCTTTACAGTCTCAATGCGGCCTCCATGTGCCGCAGACATCAGGGCGGTCCCGCCGTTTTCGTACTTCGCGTTTACGTCCGCACCGAGTTTAAGCAGTTGTTCTACTTTGCCAGTATCGCGAGCTTCTGCCGCTCTGCACAGTTCTGCATTGATGCCCCCGGCGGCCGTCGATTCAGACTGAGATTCGGCCGGTAAGTCGCCCCGAGCGCCGGCCTGTTTGAGAATATTCACAGTCTCGGTGTGGTGCAAAGCTTCCGCAAGGATTATGGCAGTTAGGCCGTCTTCGGTCTCCGCATTCACGTCCGCACCTGCTTCAATGAGGACCTTTACCGTCTCGATCCGGCCCATTCTTGCCGCGACCATCAGGACGGTCCAGCCGTTTTCGGCCTGGCGGTTTGCGTTCGCGCCCGCCTCAAGCAGGACTTTTACTGTCTCGCTATGGCCCATTCCGATAATAAGCATCAGGGTAGTCCTGCCGTCTTGATCCTCCGCGTTTGCATCCGCGCCTTGTGCAAGCAACTGCTTCACTTTGGCAGCATTTCCAGCCTCTGCCGCACTAAGCAGTTCTGGATCGATATCTCCGTAAGCCGCACCTGCGAAAAACAACAGGGGTAGCAAAAGCAGTATCAGTAATCTCGTTGTCGTGTGAATTGCCATGGCATCCTGGGTCACGTACCGGCGCGTTTTGCATTTTCGTTGTAGCTAATGAGCTAAGTATAGTAGCCGGATGGCGGATCAGTAGCAGGCCGCAAATGTCCGCTTTGGGTCATTAGCGGCCCTTAACGACAATACTAGCTTAATGTCTGCTTTTCCCGAAAGCGGACGTTCAAACTGCCAAAAATGATGTGAAATTAGGGTCCGCTTTCGGCCAATAGCAGCCGTTCGGATCC
>Ga0255057_10000190_pt1 | contig 35417 bp, 31 predicted proteins | sample Cases_109_6_MG_FD_189022 | JGI IMG/M metagenome (GOLD analysis project Ga0255057, IMG submission 189022) | Seawater microbial communities from Amundsen Gulf, Northwest Territories, Canada - Cases_109_6 | ecosystem: Environmental > Aquatic > Marine > Gulf | place: Canada: Northwest Territories... | reverse complement strand
AAGCGGGTCCTGCTCGGCATCGGCAATTTCGCTTGGCTTGTCAAGACCAACCAGTCCTGGTGTTGGACCAGAGGGGCCTTCGATAATTTCATCGATATATCGGGGCGTGCCTGCCTTCTTCAGGTGTCGTACAACTCTGTGAACTTCGTGGTCCGAGACGAACGCGCCGTGGACCCGAACGGGCAACGAGGTTCCCGGCGGCAAATACAGCATGTCACCGTGACCTAGCAATGTCTCTGCGCCCATCTGATCGAGAATCGTCCGCGAATCGACTTTGGCCGATACCTGGAAAGCGATGCGCGTTGGTACGTTCGCCTTGATCAGGCCGGTAATGACATCCACGGACGGCCGTTGCGTCGCCAGCAGCATATGAATGCCCGAGGCGCGTGCCTTCTGTGCGAGCCGCGCGATCAATTCTTCGACCTTCTTGCCGACGATCATCATCATGTCGGCCAGCTCATCGATAATCACGACGATAAAAGGCAGCGGCTGCAATGTCGGATGCTCGACTGGGTTGTCCTCGTCTTCGAATGGCGGTGGTGTAAACGTCGGATCCTTGATCGGATCGCCCGCGGCGATCGCGTCTTTCACTTTACGGTTGTAACCGCCAATGTTGCGCACACCCAGCGCCGACATAAGCCGGTAGCGCCGATCCATTTCGGCCACGCACCAGCGCAGCGAATTGGCGGCCTCCCGCATATCGGTAACGACGGGCGTTAGCAAATGCGGAATGCCCTCGTAGACCGACAGCTCGAGCATTTTCGGATCGATCATGATCAGGCGAACATGCTCAGGGTGAGTCTTGTAAAGAATACTCAGTACCATCGCGTTGATCGCGACCGACTTTCCCGAGCCCGTCGTACCGGCGATTAACAGATGCGGCATTCGCGCGAGGTCTGCGACGACCGAGTGCCCACCGATATCCTTGCCGAGCGCAAGCGTGAGCGGCGAGGCGAGTTTGTCGTAGGCCTGCGATTTTAGAATCTCTCCCAGCGTGACGATTTGCCGGTTTTCGTTGGGGATCTCCAGACCGACGAATGACTTGCCGGGAATGACTTCAACAACGCGAACGCTGACCACGGACAAAGATCGCGCCAGGTCTTTCGCCAGGTTCGAAATTTGGCTTACTTTTACTCCCGGTGCTGGATCGAGTTCGAAGCGCGTAATGACCGGACCAGGTGATACGGACGTCACCTCAACGTCGATACCAAAGTCCTTTAGTTTGAGTTCGACGAGACGCGACATGGCCTCGAGCGATTCGGGTGAGAAACCCGCTTTTTGCGCGGGCGGATCATCAAGCAAGGCCAACGGCGGCAACTCGCCGGCTGCGGGCGGATCGAATAACGGTACCTGGCGCTCTTTTTCTGCCCGAATACTCGGCTCCAGCGACGGCATCAATAGTCCGATCGTCGGCTTGCGCCGACCACTGGTACGTTTTTTCTCGACCTCAATGGTTTCCTGACGGGCTGCAAGTTGACGACGACCCTCGGCCCTGTCGCGAAGCTCACCAATCTTGAGTCGCGCCCGCTCATAGCCAAGCAAACACCAGCGTCCGATGCGATCCATCGTTTTGAACCACGAGATACCGAGAAACAGCGAGATCGACGCGATCCAGACGACCAACAACAAGGTTGTTGCGCCAAGCATTTTCATTAAGTCTACGAGGCTATTGCCAATTATCTGGCCGACGATTCCACCCGCAGACTGATTGAATCCAACTGCAGCAAAATGCAGTGTCGACAACGCGCAGCTCGCCCCGAGAGTCGCAACAAAGCCACCGAAACGCAGAGCAAAATCCATCTTCGTCAGTTCTATCTGTGTTTTTTGTTCGCGATAGAGCATCCAGCCAAGATAGAAGATCATGATTGTGAACAAGTAGGCGGGTCGGCCGAAAGCATAGAACAGGAAATCGGCGGCGTGTGCACCAACATAGCCCATGCCATTGCGGATCTCGGCATCACTGGTTACCTGACTGAAACCCGGATCGGCGGGATCATAGGTAATCAATGCAAACCACAGGATAAAGGCCAACGCGCCAAATATAACCAGTGCGCCCTCGCGTAATGCGCGGGATACCTGGACAGACAATTTGGAAATTGGCTCTTTGGCTTTTCGAGCTTTTGCCATAGCGAAGGTGAGTTGTTTTCCCTAAACTAGCGCGCTCACGCCCCGAGACCCTTCAGCACGCTTGAATAACCCCAAACGGGCCGCATTTACTGGGTTTCGTACAGGCATGTCGCCCCCAAGCGAACAAGGATACAAGTATACATGAGCGACCCAATACATTGCCGAGTACTGATTCTGGGCTCGGGCCCCGCCGGCTATGCCGCGGCCGTTTACGCGGCTCGCGCAAACCTCAATCCTGTGATGGTGGCCGGTGTCGAACAGGGCGGGCAGCTCATGACGACGACCGACGTCGATAACTGGCCGGGCGATGTTGAAGGCCTGCAAGGCCCCGAACTCATGGAGCGTATGCTGAAGCACGCACAGCGCTTCAATACTGAAGTCGTCAATGACCATATTCACACTGCAGACCTGTCGTCCCGCCCGTTTCGCCTGGATGGCGACTATGGCAGCTATACCTGCGATGCCCTGATCATTACAACCGGTGCGACCGCGATGTACCTGGGTCTTGATTCTGAAGAAGCCTTTAAGGGCCGTGGCGTATCCGCTTGCGCGACCTGCGACGGTTTTTTCTACCGCGACAAGCCCGTAGCCGTGGTCGGCGGCGGCAACACCGCTGTCGAGGAAGCCCTGTACCTCAGCAACATCGCTTCAAAGGTCAGTCTCGTACATCGTCGTGACGAATTGCGTGCCGAAAAAATTCTGCAGGACCACCTGTTTGAGAAAGAGAAGGAAGGCAAAATCGATATTCACTGGGATAACGTCGTTGATGAAGTGCTTGGCGATGACAGTGGCGTGACCGGTCTGCGCATTCAAAACGCGAAGGATGCGACCGCAAAAACCGACCTGGATCTCGATGGGATTTTCATTGCCATTGGCCATAAACCGAACACCGGCCTGTTTGATGGACAGCTCGACATGAAGAACGGCTATATCGTCGTCAAGTCCGGAATTACGGGTGACGCGACATCGACCAGCGTGCCGGGTGTGTTTGCAGCGGGCGATGTCATGGATCAGGTCTACCGTCAGGCGATCACGTCAGCAGGCTCCGGCTGCATGGCGGCGCTGGACGCCGACAAATACCTCGACGCGCTTGAGAAAAGCGCGGACGCCTAGCCTTCGCGACAACATGCGAGTCACGGTCCACGACGAGATCGCCCAGATAGGCCGTGATGAATGGAACGCCGTCGCCGGCGACGAATTTCCATTTCTGCGCCACGAATTCCTGCTGGCCGCCGAAGAGACCGGTTGCGTTTCGGCGACCTCCGGCTGGCAAGCCTGTCACCTTGCGTTGCGACACGATGACGGCTCGCTACGCGCCGCACTGCCGTTGTACGAAAAATATCACTCCTGGGGCGAGTTCGTTTTCGACTGGGCCTGGGCCAATGCCTACGAACAAGCCGGACTGAACTATTACCCAAAGCTGGTCTCGGCCATACCGTTTACGCCCGCCCGCAGCAAACGGCTATTGTTGGCCGATGCCAATGACGACGAAGCAGCCGATGGACTCGTAAAGGCTGCAATCACGCTTGCGAAAGAGCGCGAATGCTCGTCCGTCCACATTCTGTTTCCCACGGGCGAAGAAACAAAAAGACTTGGCGACATCGGGCTTAAGATTCGCAAGGACTGTCAGTTCCACTGGCAAAACCGGGGCTATGCCGATTTCGATGCCTTCCTCAGTGGCTTTTCATCGCGAAAACGGAAGAAGGCGCGAAGAGATCGTCGCCACGTTGTCGAGGCCGGCATACGTTTCCGACGCCTGACCGGAGACGCATTGACCCCTGACATCTGGCAAGTCGTCTATCCACTCATCAGCCGCACCTTCATGCGACGCGGATCCATGCCCTACTACAGTCTCGCGTTCTTCGAACAGATATCGAAAAGCCTTGGGGATCAATTGCTGGTCGTGCTTGCCGAGGACCATGATGGGCCGGTCGCCGCCGCTATATTTTTTATCGGCAGCGATGTCCTCTACGGCCGATACTGGGGCAGCATCGGACACTACAATTCCCTGCACTTTGAGACCTGCTATTACCAGGGCATCGACTACTGTATTGAGCACGGTATCGGGACATTCGAACCCGGCACTCAGGGAGAACATAAAATCAGCCGCGGCTTTCTGCCGACAACGACATACTCCGCCCACTGGCTAGCGCAACCAGCGTTTTTCGACGCGATCGGCCAATATGTTTCCGAGGAAGGCCGCCATGTCGATCGATACATGGATGCCGTTGACGAGCACAGCCCCTATCGGGGCGACCCGGACTCCGACAGTGAGTCATCGAAATGAGCTCCAATCGAGTGGCCTGGCTCAGCCCAAGCGACTCGCCCGATTCGTTTCCTGACATTAGCAAGGCTTTGCGAGAACCTGATGGTCTGCTTGCGGCCGGCGGCGATTTAGGTCCCGATCGACTGTTGCACGCGTATCGCACGGGCATTTTTCCGTGGTTTGATGACGGCCAGCCTATTCTCTGGTGGTCGCCGGATCCACGGTGTGTACTGCGCCCGCGTGAATTTCAAACATCCAGCCGGATGCGGCGCGCAATACGCTCGTCATCCGCCGAAATTACAATCAACAGGTCTTTTTCCGAGGTGATTCAATCCTGTTCCGGACCTCGCCGTTCCGAGCAAGGGACCTGGATTACGGCCGAGATGATCGGGGCATACGAAACCCTGCACGCGGAGGGCTGGGCACATTCAATCGAAGTGCGTGACGGCAACTCGCTAATTGGCGGATTATACGGGCTGGCCATCGGACGGATGTTTTTCGGCGAATCGATGTTCAGCCAACGTTCCAACGCGTCGAAACTGGCCATGCTGGGACTGAGCGAAATTCTCGACGACAATGCGTTCGAAATGATCGATTGCCAGGTCGTCTCGCAGCATTTGCTGACACTCGGCGCCGTCGCGATTCCCCGGGAGGAATTTGCCGCTCATCTCCTGTCTTCCTGCCCGTCACTGACACGATTTGTTGGCTGGCCGGCATCGTCCATTAAAGTGTGCGATCTAAGGCCCAAATAGGCCGGCTATTCATTGCATTAACGGCCCCGTTTCTGCACAATTCGCCAGCCTTTTACGCACTGGAGCAACACACCCTTGGCGAAAGAAGAAGCCATTCAGATGGAAGGCGTCGTAAGTGAGACGCTGCCCAACACGACATTTCGAGTCGAACTCGAGAATGGTCATGTGGTGACGGCGCACATCTCGGGAAAGATGCGCAAGAACTACATTCGAATCCTGACCGGTGACAAAGTCACTGTCGAACTCACACCCTACGACCTGAGCAAGGGACGTATTGTCTATCGCGGCCGTTAGGCCCTCCCCCGGCTAAATTCAGTCTGACAGGTGCTCGAGCTCCTTGAGCGCGGGCTCGGCGTTTAATTTCAGCGCGTTGTCGCTGCCGACCGTGACGCGCACGTGCCCGCCGTCCTCAAGCTTACCGAACAACAGTTCCTCGGCGAGAGGCCGCTTAATGTGTTCCTGTATGACGCGAGCCATCGGTCGAGCCCCCATTTTCGGGTCGTAACCACGTTCTGCTATCCAGGCGCGCGCAGCATCGTCCAGTTCCAAGGTGACATTATTGTTATCCAGCTTCGCCTCGAGTTCGACGATCAATTTATCAACAACACGGTAGACGGAACTCTCATCCAGAGAAGCGAATTGAATAATCGCATCCAGCCTGTTTCGAAACTCAGGCGTGAAAGACTTCTTGAGGATTTCCATGCCGTCACTCGAGTGATCCTGATGCGTAAAACCGATGGAGGCCCGTGACATTTCCTGCGCCCCGGCGTTCGTCGTCATGACCAGAATGACATTTCGAAAATCGGCTTTTCGGCCATTATTGTCGGTCAAGGTCCCGTGATCCATTACCTGCAACAGCAAATTGAACACTTCGGGATGTGCTTTTTCGATCTCGTCCAGCAAAACAACGGCGTGCGGATTTTTCGTAACGGCTTCTGTCAGCAAACCACCCTGATCATAGCCAACGTATCCGGGCGGTGCGCCGATGAGGCGTGACACGGTATGTCGCTCCATGTATTCAGACATGTCGAAGCGCAGCAACTCCACACCCATCGACATGGCTAGTTGTCGCGTCACCTCGGTTTTACCGACCCCGGTCGGACCCGCAAAAAGGAACATGCCTATCGGCTTTTCTTCCTCACGTAATCCCGAACGCGACATCTTGATTGAGGAGGCCAGCGCCGTGATTGCTTTGTCCTGTCCGAAGATCACCAGCTTGAGATCGCGTTCCAGGGTCTTCAGGGCCCTTCGATCGGATGAAGAAACACTCTTCGCGGGTATCCGCGCCATCTTGGCGACAATGTTCTCGACCATCTCGACAGTGACGCGCTCGTCGCGCTCTGCAGCGGGTTTCAATCGCAAACTGGCGCCTGCCTCGTCAATGACGTCAATGGCTTTGTCCGGCAAGCGTCGGTCGTTCAGATGACGCTGGGACAACTCCGCGGCTGACTCAAGCGCGCCGTCGTCATAGTGCACGCCGTGGTGCTCCTCGAAGCGGGATTTCAGCCCGTGCAGAATCGCAATGGTTTCCTCAAGCGTCGGCTCCGGGACATCTATTTTCTGGAAACGTCTCGCAAGTGCATGATCTTTCTCGAATATTCCTCGGTACTCCTCGTAGGTCGTCGAACCAATGCAGCGGATTTCGCCGTTCGCCAATACGGGCTTGATGAGGTTGCTGGCGTCCATGACGCCACCCGATGCGGCGCCTGCACCGATGACGGTATGAATCTCATCAATAAAGAGAATCGCGCCGGGATCATCCTGAATTTCCTTGATGACACCCTTGAGGCGCTTTTCGAAATCACCGCGGTATTTGGTGCCCGCGATCAGCGACCCCATGTCGAGTGCATGGATCGTGCTATCGAGTAACACTTCCGGTACACGTTCTTCGACGATCATTCGCGCGAGCCCTTCGGCAAGCGCGGTTTTGCCGACACCGGCGTCGCCGACATACAGCGGATTGTTCTTGCGCCTGCGGCACAGGATCTGCACCGTCCGTTCGACTTCGACCTCCCTGCCGATCAGCGGGTCGATTTTGCCGTCGATCGCCTTTTGATTCAGGTTGCTGGCGTAGCGCTCAAGTGGCGTCGCATCGGGTTCGCTATCGCCTTCGAGAGAGGTCTCGAGTTCCTCGTCACCACCTTCGCCGGGCACCTGCGGCAGGCCGTGGGATATGTAGTTCACGACGTCAAGCCGTGAGATGTCCTGCAAGCTCAGAAAATACACAGCCTGCGACTGTTTCTCACTGAATATCGCGACCAGAACATTGCTGCCCGTGACCTCGCTCTTGCCGCTGGACTGAACGTGAAACACAGCGCGTTGCAGCACTCGCTGAAAGCCCAGCGTGGGCTGCACGTCGTTCTCGTCATCGTCGGGCAACAACGGTGTCTGCTCGTCGATGAATTCACTTAACTGCCGCCGCAGTTCAGGGAGATTCGAGCCACAGGACTTGAGAATGTCATGGATTCTTGGAATATCGAGGAGGGCAACCAACAGGTGCTCCACGGTCATGAACTCGTGGCGCTGATCTCGTGCCCGCTGAAACGCTTCGTTGAGGCAAAATTCCAGTTCACTGCTTAGCATTCATCTTTCCTGTCAGGTCTCTTCCATCGTACACAGCAGCGGATGTTGCTGCTGCTTCGCAATATTCATCACCTGCGCAACCTTGGTCTCAGCAATCTCGAAACCGTACACGCCGCAAATGCCTTTTCCCTTGGTATGTACTTCTAACATAACCTGGGTCGCGTGGGTGCGCTGCATGCCGAATATTCCCTCCAAAATTTCGACAACGAATTCCATCGGCGTGTAGTCGTCATTTAAGAGGACAACCCTGTACAGCGGTGGTTCCTTGAGGCGCGGCCGTGCCTCCTCGACCGCCAGATCATGGTTCGTGTGGTGCTCAATTTCGTCGGGGCGTTCGCTCATAAGCGCTGTATCTGGTTCCAAAAGTCCTGAATTCAATGTATTGCGGGTATTATAAAGGCTCCGAATCCACCGATGCAGACCGGTTTCGCAGTATTTGCCTATGGGCGCTCGCCACAATTGCCGCTTAAATTTAGGAATTACAGGTATATCATTGTCAAATAACGACTTTTTTGCCCGCCGAAATTGATTGATTCACATCAAAACCCGTATCATGATTGCGCTGCGTTAAATACTGATAGAGCTTTGATTCAAGCCCGAAGAAGATGACAACGAAACCGAAATGGTCTGACTTTCTGAGTCGCGATAGTAGCGTTACGCTTGCCGCGGTCAATGGTCTCCTGCCTGCATGGGTCAGTCTCGTGGTTGTGATCATCATCGGCTGGCAACTCGCAAAGATCATCTGGATGTTCGTTCCGGGCACCAATGCGGGCGAACGCGTTGATGTACCGGCAGGTCAAATGCAGACATCGGACGGCAGAAGTCAGGTCAACGTACAGTCAATCGCCGACGTGCATCTTTTTGGTCAGGCAGATGCTGATGATGCGCCTGTTGTCGATCCGCTGGAGGCGGAAGCACTACCGGATACGAGCCTGCGCAGCCTGGTACTTAAGGGCACACACGCGGCCGAGAATCGCGAGATGTCCGCTGCAATAATTGCAGACGGCAATAGAGAAGAAAAAGTGTATTCCATCGGCGATCCCGTATCGTCGGGGGCAAGCTTGCACGCGGTCTATTCAGATCGGGTTGTGCTGAATGAACGCGGCGAACTGACCAACCTTAGCCTGCCGCGCGATTTCGAACAGCAGGCGACACCGACTGTGCGACGCAACCAGGTTACGCGACAGACGAATACCCAAAGTATCCAAAACGTGGTCGCTCAAAACGTATCGCGCCTGGCCGACGTCATACGGCCCACGCCCTACTTTCAAAACGGCCAGCAACAGGGCTATCGAGTCTACCCGGGCCGCGACCGCCAGAAATTTGCAGCGCTCGGACTTCGCCCCGGTGATTTGATTAAACAAATTGACGGGCAATCGCTTACCGATCCGACTCAAGCGATGCAGATTTTTCAATCACTCGGCACGGCAAGTCAGGTCTCCGTCACCGTTGAGCGTAACGGGACGCAGGAAACCCTGGTCCTCAGGACCGATCAACTGGACATTGGAAAAAATCAGACAGAATGATTCGACAACAACAAAAATATAAACGCCTATCGCTGTTTGCTGCACTGGTGCTTGTCGCCTTTGTCAGCACTCCCACTGCATTTGCTCAGGGCGCGATTACGCCGAACTACAAGGAAGCCGACCTTCGTCAGATCGTCGAGGCAGTCGCAGCCGTCACGGACAAGACGATCATTATTGATCCGCGGGTGTCCGGTGCGAAGGTCACGATGATTTCATCCACCGCGATGTCGCCGGATGCTTTTTACGAGGCATTTCTGTCAGTACTTGAAGTTCATCAATACGCGGCTGTAACGAGCGGCGACATTATCAAGATCATACCGAACGCGACGGCGAGGCAATATGCGGGCCCGATCGGATCAGCCGGCGCGCAGGGGCCCGACGACATCATTACCCAGGTCCTGCAGGTCAATAACGTCGGCGCGGCGCAATTGGTTCCAATCTTGCGGCCGTTAGTGCCGCAATACGGACACCTGGTCGCCCATCCGGGATCGAACATGTTGATTATCTCGGACCGCGCCGCGAACGTCGGCCGTTTGATCAACATCATTCGTCGCATCGATCAGGCGAGCGACGAAGATATTGAGGTAGTACCACTACAGCATGCGTCGGCATCCGAAGTTGTTCGGGTGATGACCGCGCTGATGCAACAGCCAAGAGCCGACGGCGCGCCTGTGACCACGAATGTTGTCGCTGATGCTCGGACGAACAGCGTTCTGATCGGCGGAGACAAGGCCGACCGACTACGCGTGCGCGCCCTGCTTGCGCATCTCGACACGCCACTGGAGGATGGCGGTGACACGCAAGTTCGCTACCTGAGGTACGCCGATGCCGAGGAACTCGCAACCAAGTTGCAACAACACTACCAGTCGCAACAGACAGCCGGCACCGGTGCCGCGAATATCGTGCAAACAGACCCGATCAGCGTGTGGGCAGACGCCCAGAACAACGCCATAGTGGTTACCGCGCCGCCCAAGATCATGCGCTCGCTAATGTTGATCGTCGACAAGCTCGATATTCGCCGCGCCCAGGTTTTGGTTGAGGCGATTATCGTCGAAGTTATCGCCGACAACGTGGCCGAGCTGGGCGTGACATGGGCCATTGAGGGCAGCGGCGGCGACGCACCGATCGGCGTCACCAATTTTCCGGATTTCGGTCCAGGCATCGTGCAAATTGGCGCAGCAAGCGCGGGCGGCGGTGTAACGGACGCCGGTTTGATCGGCGAAGGGCTGACTATCGGGATCGGTCGCATATCCGATAGCGGCGTCAGCTTCGCCGCGATCCTGCGTGCGCTGGAAGGAGACGCCAATACGAACATTATTTCAACGCCGTCTATCCTAACGACCGACAACGAGGAAGCCAGCCTCAATGTCGGACAGGAGGTCCCATTTGTTTCCGGCTCGTACGCCAACACGGGTGGAGCCGGTGCCATCAATCCGTTCACGACAGTGCAGCGCGAGTCGGTCGGTATAAAACTCAACATCACGCCGCAAATCAATGAGGGCGACTCCTTGTTGCTCGAAATTTCGCAGGAGATTTCGAGCATCGCCCAATCGGCTGCGGGCGCTGTTGACCTGATAACCAATCAACGCATCATTGAGACGACCGTCATCGTAGACGATGGCCAGATCGTCGTTTTGGGTGGACTGATCGACGACGTCCTGCGCGAAAGTGATCAACGCGTACCGATACTGGGCTCCATTCCTTTTCTCGGCGCCCTGTTTCGCAGTAAAAAAACGGAAATGCTTAAAACTAACCTGATGATTTTTATCCGGCCGAAGATTATTCGCGATGCCGAACAGTCATTCTCGGAAACCAATCAGAAGTACAACTACATCCGCGACCTACAACTGGGTTCTCAGGGTGAAGCAGTGCCATTGATGCCGGGCGAGAGCCGGCCGATGCTGCCACCGATTGACCTGCGCGGATATCCTGTACCGGAAGATTCAGGGCAATCCGAACAACCCGAAGGATCCGAGTAGAGCGCCTTGACGCAGGACATGCAAAGCGAATCTGAAATCGTTCTCGAGAGTAGTCCGGAGATTCAGGAATCGGGAGTTGAAAAAACTCTGCCTTTCTCGTTTGCGAAACGGCATGGCGTTCTGATTCGCGATTACAGCATCGATTCGGCAGACCTCGTGTATAAAAATGGCACTTCGCCCTTGAGTCTTGCTGAGGCACGACGCTTCGTTGGCGTACCGGTCAAGCTCTCCCGCGTATCAGACGAAGTTTTTGACTCGCTTTTGCAGGCTTCCTATGAACAAGGCAGCCAAAAGGCCATGCACATGGTCGACGGCCTCGACGATGAAATTGATCTGGACCAGGTGGCGCAGGCGTTGGGTGAGCCATCCGACCTGCTCGATAGCGATGACGACGCCCCGATAATTCGCTTCATCAACGCAGTGCTAACCGAAGCGGTAAAGGAAAACGCTTCCGACGTTCATATCGAACCCTACGAAAACAGACTCGGCGTGCGCTTCCGGGTCGACGGCGTTCTACGGGAAGTTCTGGAGACGCGCCGCGCGCTCGCGCCATTAGTGGCGTCGCGTATCAAGGTTATGTCGAAACTAGACATCGCTGAAAAACGCTTGCCTCAGGACGGTCGAATTTCCCTGCGAATTGCCGGCCGCGCTGTCGATGTCCGGGTATCAACGATGCCATCCGGTCACGGTGAACGGGTCGTGTTGCGCTTGTTGGACAAGCAAGCCGGTCGACTCGACCTCCGCTCGCTTGGCATGGACGACGTGTCGCGAAAACAAATGGGTCAACTCATTCACAAACCGCACGGCATCATTCTTGTGACCGGCCCGACCGGGTCCGGCAAGACGACGACGCTGTATGCGGCGCTGGAAAGGATTAATGACAACAGCCGTAACATAATGACGGTTGAGGATCCCATCGAATACTTCATCGACGGTATCGGCCAGACGCAGGTCAACACCAAGGTCGAAATGACCTTTGCACGCGGACTGCGCGCGATCCTTCGCCAGGATCCGGACGTCGTCATGGTCGGCGAGATTCGTGATCTCGAGACCGCTGAGATTGCCGTGCAAGCCAGCCTGACGGGACATCTCGTATTGTCCACTTTGCATACCAACACGGCAGCAGGCGCCGTAACCCGATTGCGCGACATGGGAGTTGAACCATTCCTGCTGTCCTCGAGCCTGATCGGAGTCCTTGCTCAGCGGCTTGTGCGCGTTCTCGATGATACGACAAAGGTGCCTTACACGGCGTCCGACTATGAATGCAAGATTCTCGGCATTGACCCGGCCGACGCGCCAACATTGTACAAGCCGGGACCCGGCTCCAATGACGGGTTCTCCGGCAGGACCGGTATCTACGAATTGATCGCGGTAGACGACGAGATGCGCGCCATGATTCACGACGGCGTGAGCGAACAGGCCCTCGAAAAACACGCTCGAACGATGACGCCAAGCATTCGCGCCGACGGCCGACGCCGCGTACTCGCCGGCATTACCAATCTCGAAGAAGTATTGCGCGTTACTCGAGAAGACTAGCCAATGGGCGCGTTTGAATTTGTAGCGCTGGACAAAGCCGGCAAAGAATCCAAAGGCCTGCTCGAAGGCGACACCCCCAAGCATGTTCGCCAGATTCTGCGCGAGCGCGATCTGCTGCCCGTCCAGGTTACCGAGGTCGCACAGAAGGAAGCAAAGCGGCAGAGCAGCTTTTCATTGCGGCGAGGCATCAAACCGGCGGAACTGGCGCTCGTCACCCGGCAATTGGCATCACTGTCGCAATCCGGCCTGCCACTTGAAGAAGCGCTACTCGCGGTATCCCAGCAAAACGATCAGCCGCGGACGAAGAGCATCTTGCTGGGAGTACGCGGCAAGGTGATGGAAGGACATACGCTGGCCGACGGACTGGCCGAGTTTCCACAGGCATTTCCCCGACTCTACCGGGCCACCATTGGCGCCGGCGAGCAAACCGGTCACCTTGATGTTGTGCTGGAACGGCTTGCCGAATACACCGAGGCACGACAGGAACTGCGCCAGCAAATCTCAAACGCCATGATTTATCCGATCGCCCTGGTGGTTATGGCGGTTGCCATCATCAGTTTCATGCTGGCAACCGTTGTGCCAAAAATTGTCGGCGTTTTCGAAAATACCTCAGCCGAGCTGCCTGGCCTGACGCGCGGATTGATTGCGACCAGCGATTTCCTGCGCAATAACTGGCTGCTCGTGATCATTGGCATCGGAGCCGTCGGCTACGGTGTGTGGTGGCTGCTGCAAAAAGATGGGCCGCGGCGGCGTTATCACCGCATTTTGCTGAGTACGCCGATCACGGGCCGGCTGACGCGCGGGGTCAATACGGCACGATTTACTCGCACCTTCAGCATTCTCGCCGGCAGTGGCGTGCCCATCCTCGAGGCAATGAAAATATCGGCCGAAGTCATCGAAAATCTACCGATGCGGGATGCCGTTAACGAGGCCGCGATACGCGTTCGCGAAGGCGGGTCCATCGCCAAGTCCCTTCAGACCAGCCGTTTGTTTCCACCGATGATGATTCACCTCATATCGAGCGGCGAAGCTGGAGGCCGGCTTGAAGAAATGCTGGCCAGGGCGGCGTCCGGCCAGGAGCGCGAAGTCAATGGCCTGATAGCAGCCCTGCTTGGAATCCTGCAACCGTTGCTGATCATAATTATGGGCGGCGTCGTATTGACGATCGTTCTTGCAATATTGCTGCCAATCTTCGAAATAAATAACCTGATCCGATAGTTAAAAACTGAGATATCGATTGTTGCGGAAGTGATTTTTTCGGGGTATACATCTGGCCATGAATCGCGAAAACGGCAAAGAACCTGACGAGACCGAAGACGGAACTCCGGACGAGGATGTGGCCGATGACCAGTTCGCGGACACGATAGTCATCGACTCCGATGATGAGGACAATGTCGGCGACATGTCGGTTGAGATTGATGTCGACGAGCTTATGGCCAAGATCGAGACTGATGACAGCGATGAGGCGGTGGCCAAGCGTCGTGCGCATCGCAAGCTAAAGGAGCTTCGCGAACAACGCAGAATCGACGAAGATCTCGGCAGCACCTATAATATCAATCTCGACGACGATTGATTGCGGTCGCGGGCTGGGGCCCGCTCCTACCGAAAATCTCGCGACTTGATCATCAGTCCACCGAGCATCTCCGAGTGATCGATCAGTTGCTTCGCGATCACATGTATCACCCGCCCTTCTATCTGCACTTCACCACGAACACCCATCAGTTTCGCGTTTAGCAGCGCGGCGCGGTGCTGCTCCGCTACCTGTTTCCAGACAATCAGGTTTATGTGACCCGACTCGTCTTCGAGCGTCACAAACGTAACGCCGCTCGCGGTGCCGGGGCGCTGTTTGGTAATGACGAGACCCGCAACGCTAATGGCCTGCCCGCTGTTGAGTTCCGCCAGCTGCTCGGCGGGACAATAAGAATAACGATTCAGTCGATCCCGGAGAAGATGCATCGGATGCCGCTCCAGCGTCAGACCGACACTCTGGTAATCCGCAACAATATTCTGCCCCTCGGTTGGCTTCGGTAACAGCGGCGCAGCCTCGTAACGCTCCATCGACTCAAACAACGGCGTTGGCTTCTCGACGCCCGCAACCGCCCAGCGCGCACGATGCCGATGTCCTTCAAGCGCCTTGAGCGCGCCGGATGATGCCAGCACGCCCAATTCACGCCTACCAAGACCGGTACGTTCAACCAGTTGCTGCGTATTTTCAAAATGACCCGTGTTACGAACATTCTCGATGTAACGCCCGCTCTCCTCCGACAATCCCTTCACGAGCCTGAGTCCGAGCCGCAGCGCCGGCCTGCCATCTTCAGTGGCATCGAGCGTGCAGTCCCAGTGACTAAGATTAACGTCGACCGCCCGCACCTCAACATCATGACGGCGCGCATCCTGTACGAGTTGCGATGCCGAGTAAAAACCCATCGGCTGGCTATTTAACAACGCGGCCGTAAAGGCCGCCTGCTCATGTCGTTTCAACCAGCAGGACACATACACAAGCAATGCAAAACTCGCCGAATGCGATTCCGGAAAACCATACTCGCCAAAGCCTTCAATCTGACGAAAGATTTGCCGAGCAAAGTCTTCTTCATAGCCTCGCTCACGCATACCGTTGATGAGTTTTTGCTCGAACGGCCCCAGACCGCCACGACGTTTCCATGCGGCCATTGCGCGGCGCAGGCGATCGGCCTCGCCGGCCGTAAAGCCCGCCGCGACGATCGCCAGTTGCATGACCTGTTCCTGAAAGATCGGCACACCCAGCGTACGTTGCAGCACACCCTTCACATCGTCGCTCGGGTAATCAACGACCTCCTCGCCATTTCGCCGCCGCAGGTAGGGATGCACCATGTCACCCTGAATCGGTCCCGGGCGGATAATGGCAACCTCGATGACGAGGTCGTAGTAACAACGCGGTTTGAGTCGCGGCAACATCGCCATTTGCGCACGCGATTCGATCTGAAACACGCCCATCGTATCGCCAGCGCAAATCATGTCGTACACGACGGGGTCTTCCGCCGGCACACTGGCGAGCGTGTACTCACGGCCATCGAAACCCTGTATCAAATCGAAGCTGCGACGAATGGCCGTCAACATGCCAAGGCCCAGCACATCGACTTTCAGCAGACCCAGATCCTCAAGATCGTCTTTTTCCCACTGGATAACCGTTCGATCATCCATCGCAGCGTTTTCGATCGGCACCAGGTCCGACAACAGGCCGTTAGAGATCACGAAACCACCAACGTGTTGTGATAGGTGACGTGGAAAACGAATAAGCTCGCCAACGAGGTACAGCAAACGTTTGATGACCGGACTATCGGGGCGCAAGCCGGCTTCGAGGATGCGACTCTCATCGACCTGCTTGCCATCCCACCACTGCATCGAGCGTGACAGGCGCCCCACCTGCAGGTCACTCAGCCCAAGGACCTTGCCAACATCACGCAACGCGCTGCGCGGCCGATAAGTGATCACGGTTGCCGCAAGTGCAGCGCGATCCCTGCCGTATTTCGCATAGATGTACTGAATGACTTCCTCGCGCCGCTCATGCTCGAAATCGACATCAATATCCGGAGGTTCGTTACGTTCTTTCGAAATAAATCGCTCGACCAGCATTTCCATGCGCCCGGGATCGACTTCAGTTATCCCTAAGCAAAAACAAACGGCGGAATTCGCGGCTGAACCACGTCCCTGGCAAAGAATATTCTGCGATCGCGCAAAAGCCACGATGTCGTACACGGTCAGGAAGTAGGGTTCGTACTCAAGGTCCGCGATAAGTTGTAACTCGTGTTCCACAAGCCGAATAACCTTGTCGGGCACGCCGCAGGGCCAGCGGCGCTGCATGCCCTCCTCGGTCAGTTGCCGCAGGTGACTCGCCGTTGTTTTGCCTTCAGGAACAATTTCATCGGGGTATTCGTAGCGAATTTCATCAAGCGAAAAACTCATCAACTCGGCAATGCGCACGGACTCCGATAACAATGCCGCGGGATACACGCGCTGCAAGACCTCCAGCGAACGCAGGTGGCGCTCACCATTCGGATACAACAGGAAGCCGGCCTGATCCACCGTGACACGCTCACGTATCGCCGTCAGTGTGTCCTGTAGAATGCGCCGCGACCGACGATGCATATGCACATCACCACAGGCGACGAGCGGCAAATGCAGTCGCTTGCCCGTTTCCTGTAATCGCGCCAGCTGTTCGTGTTGCCGACCGTCGGCCAGCAATTCCACGGCAATCCACAGCCGGTCACGAAAGGTCTCGCGTATCCAGTGATCTTCAACATCAAGCGTGTACTGCTCATCCGGTACCCAGATCGCCACGCAATCCGGCAGACCATCTTCGAACGCAAGACGCGTCAGCTCATAATGACCTTTGTCAGCCGCCCGACGTGCATCCGTAATCAGGCGACAGAGCGCCGCGTACCCGCTTTTGTTCTTTGCCAGCACGACAAGTTTGCGACCGCTTCTTAAACGCAACTCGGAACCGATGATGAGTTTCTTTAAGCCGCATTCTTTCGCCGCCATGTGCGCACGGACAATGCCCGACATCGAGCACTCGTCAGTAATAGCGAGCGCCTCATAGCCAAGCGCAGCGGCCGTTTCTACTAATTCTTCCGGGTGAGATGCACCGCGCAGGAATGTGAAGTTGCTAAGCGCATGCAACTCCGCGTACCGCGGCAATGTCATCCGAAGATGCCGTGTAAGTACCAGGTAGCGGCGGCATTACGATTGCGAAATATCCACAAGCGCATGCCGCGAGGATTGACCGCCGTGTAGTAGTCACGCGCGATGCCATTGTCATCCCACCAGCCGGTCTCGAGTCGTTCGGGACCCTCAACGAGCGTCAGGCGACCCAGGTGCAAGGGATGCCCCTGCTCGGCATACAGCAGCGCCGGTTCGGATAACATCCACAACGGCCGCCGCAAACCACGCCGGACAAATGACAATGCATCACTGATTTTTGTGGACAGCAGGTTGCGTGAACACCAGGCCTGTTGTGGCCGATGCTCCGCCACCGTTGTCACGCCATTCACCCATTGCGCGCCCACTCGCGCCGCCAGACGTTCGGCAAGCTGCGTCATTGAATGCCGTTGCGTTACCTGCGTGCGTCCGTTAAAAGACAGGTGTCCCGAGTCTGTTTGCAATGATTGCGTGCGCCCGCCGTGCAGCCGAACGGCGATAACCGCTTCTGGCAGCGACAAACGTTCGAAACGAATATTCAGGAGATCCGACCAACGTTTTGCTGATCGGTCCGCCTGCGTGCATCCCAATGATAATTTTGTTGCAGTTTCCTTGAGATGAAAAAAACTGAAATTGATGCGCTGCGTACCCAACTGACGGACGAGCAGGAACTGTTCATGCGACTCGAGCAATTCATGACAGATCGCGAGCAGTAATTCACGATCCGATTGCTCCTCGGTCATTTCATAGTCTGCACAAAAGCGTTCCGGCGCGCGCCAGGAGGCGCGCGGATCCGGCAGGCGTCCGAGCGCACGATCAAGTTCGAGAAGGCGATTCGCGCCAAAACGTCGCGCAAAACCCTGCCTTGGCAGGCGTAAACAATCGCCGACATTTGCTACGCCCATGCCGGTGAGTGTCTCGAAAATCGACACGGGCCAATCGAGGCAGGACAGCGGCAGAGAACGCAGCTTCGGCACGAGATTTTCTGCTTCGCGAATACAGGCCCGTCGCTTAGCCCTGGCCAGCCAGGTAGCGCCCAGCGGCGTTGGTGCAATGGCGAGTGATGCGGCAAAGTCCTGTTGTTCAAGACCCGCTGAAACCTGTTGCCGCAGGCTTGGCAAACCACCAAACAGGCGCAGGCTGCCCGCAACTTCAAACAACAGCAGATTGTTGCCGGCAATTGATACAAACGATGAGAATTGCTCCAGCCAGGCCGCGAGTGACTCGAGTACCTGCTGTTCACGCAGCATGCTGCGTTCCTCGAGCTGCAGGCCTGGTAACAACGCAAGCGCTGCGTTCGCCGATTGTCCGGGCATCACGCCAGCGTCTATTGCCGCGGCATTCGCCAGCCGCACACGGTGAATACTTTGCTGTTCCTCAACCACCGCAAGCGCCTCCTTACCGGCACCACAGGCTTCAAGTGGCAGGTTTGGTAAGTACACACAAAACCAAAGCCGCCGCGTCGCCGATGCCCCCGCTTGTACAATCAGAGGTGGGGATTGTGGAACGTCATCGGCGAGCGGCAGTAAAGTTTGAATACCCGCGGCACGACGCTTATTGGAACGGCGTGTTTTTGGCGCGGGGGCCGGGGCCGTCTCCCGTTCGTGGACGGGGAATTTCCGTGCCCGCGTCACGGCTTAACTACTGAAGATACTGTGGAGCGTTACCGGACGACCGCCACGGCTCTTGAAAACATCAAGACGCGTGCCTTGCTCGCCAGCCTGCACCTCAATGCGCAAAGCTGCAGCCGACGATTCGCGACGAGCGGTCAGCGGACGAAAAGCGACCGCCCAGCTCTGCCCTTTCTCAGCGGCCAGTTGTAAACGTCGACTGGATTGATCATCGAGTTTCTCAGGCCACAACAATACGGCGGCGCAGGTGCCCGATGACAAAGCCTGTTCAGCTGACCAGAGTACTTCGCTGTCATCTTTCGGCCGTACGATTAGCAGGCGTGACAGGTCGATCCCCCATTGTTGCAAGGCCGGCGGGTAAGGTTGAAACGGCGGCGCTACCCAGGCTATCCAACCCGGTTCGGCATACGGTGCAAGCGGGTCATCCGCACTCAGGCTTGCAAGCGCCGGCATCAGCAATTGCAATTCGCCAATGCCGTACTGTTCAACAAGAATTTCGGTCAGGGATTGCTGCGGCCAACCGCCGCCAGGCAGGTGGCTATCCAGCTTTTTATAACCCGTGGAAAGCCCGGTCCCGCTTTGCCCCTGATGTCGACCTCGCCATACACGCGGGTTTTCGAGCAGTTTGTTAAGAGATGATGATTCGCGCCGCATGCCTTTTCCTGCAGTGCTTCCTAATTTGATCAGTGCTGCGGCAAACCGTCGCGAATAACCCCGACCACGACCCCTTCGATAACCATCGTCTGTTCGCTGAGGTCCACCTGTATAGGTTCGAAATCCTCGTTTTCGGGCATCAGCCAGACCACCTTGCCATCCTGGCGATAACGTTTGACGGTGACCTCGTCTTCGAGTCGGGCAACAACAATCTGGCGACTGCGCACTTCAGGCGTGCGGTGCACGGCAACAAGATCGCCATCAAGGATGCCCGCGTCCTTCATACTCATGCCCTCGACACGCAGCAGGTAATGCGGCTTGGGATTAAACAAGGCCGGATCAATTCTGTAATGCGTTTCGATATGTTCTTCTGCAAGGATGGGGCTGCCGGCCGCGACCCGACCCACGAGTGGCAATCCAATCTGTTCACGCAGGGAGTCCTTGAGCTGAATGCCGCGCGAAGCCCCCGGCACAAGATCCAGCACGCCCTTTTTCTGCAGGGCCCGCAAATGCTCCTCGGCGGCGTTGGCCGACTTGAAACCAAGCTCGTTGGCGATTTCCGCACGCGTCGGCGGCATACCGGTCTCAGCGATAAAATCCTGAACCATTTCGAGAATTTGCGATTGTCGGGGGGTCAGTTGGCGCATTTCAGCAGTCCTGTATGAATTCACAGTACCTGCAATTATATACAGTGTTTTGCTCAGTGCAAGCCCTGTTGGAGCCCGCCATGCGGGCGACGCAAACAACGCCTGACGGGCACCGGTCCGGTAGCGATTTGTCCTCATGGCTCGCTGCGCTGCGCTTTACTTCGGACAAATAGCTGCCCTCTCAGTGCCCATCAGAAAAATAGATCGCCCGCATGACTAGTGCCTACCGCAATTTTCAGCCGGGGGAAGTTGTCGCTTAGAACAGACAACGCACAATAAAAACAGTCATCTTCATTGCAGCCATACGGGATTCAGGCAATAATGCGCGTGCAATTTTTTCCCAACACAGGAATCTCGGAAAATGAAAAAGACCGTACTGACAATGAGCGTAGTTCTGCTCACGCTCGGACTCGCCACGGGTTGCGCCACGACCGGAGACGACGTGAAGGCTACCGCTGACCGCGCTGCTGCAGATGCTGCTGCTGCCGCTTCAGCTGCTGAAGCTGCACGTGCATCTGCTGATCGTGCTGCTCAGGCTGCTGCTAGCGCTCAGAGCACAGCTGATCAGGCACTTGCCGCTGCTACAGAAGCACAGGCTTGCTGCGAGGCAAATCGTGAAGCTATGGATCGCATGTTCCAGAAGACGATGTCCAAGTAGCTAAAAGACTACGAAGATCTACTCAAACGCCGCGCTTGTCGCGGCGTTTTTTATGCCCGCTCCTACCGCAACGGGCATGCCGTCCGACCGTGAGATGGCCGCCTCCACCAGCGACCAGTCCAGCTCACCTGCGCGTTCGGCCGTTGCGACAACGAACTGCTCAGTCGCAAAGGTGAGAGGGTCTTTACCGTCATTCGGAAGATCTTCAACAACAACGTCAACCTCTTCAGGCGTGTCATCGAAAATCTCGTCCTCGGGCAAGGGTTCATCGCTGGTTTTCTCGAGTGAAGTTTCCAGAATCGGATGCGCCTCAAGCACCAGAGCGTCGCCCAGCCATCCGATCTTCACGGGTTCGTTAATGATCCTGACCGGTGTGTCCACGGCGACGTGATCAAAAAGATAGCGAATGTCTTCGGGGAACATGCGCAGGCAACCGTGAGTTACGCGCATGCCGACTCCCGCCGGACGATTTGTGCCATGAATCAGGTAGCCCGGCAAGCCCAGACGCATCGCGTGTTTGCCAAGCGGGTTGTCGGGCCCTGCAGGAACGATTCTGCCGAGCGGCCGGCCCTCTGCCGCATGCTCGTCACGGACGGACTGCGGCGGATACCAGCTTGGATTCGTGACTTTTGAAATCACCTTGGTGTATCCCAATGGCGTTTCCCAGTCCATGCGGCCGATGCTGATGGGATAGGTCATGACAACCGCTGGTTCATCGCCCTTTGTCTCGGGGAAGTAATACAGGCGGTACTCGGCAATATTCAACACGACGCCACGACGCGGGCCCGCTGGCAACACGTAAAGTGTCGGTATGATGACTTCGGTCCCCTCGCCTGGCACCCAGACACTAACGTCGGGGTTGGCGCGCACGATGTCCTGATATCCAATATCGTGGCGGCGTGCGATCTCGATCAATGTGTCGTCGAATCTCGCGGTAGTCGTCGACACGGCGCCAACAACATCGGAGCCGTCCGCCGGAAGTTCATAGGTTGCGGCGCTCACGACACTGACCAAAAATGCAGGTAAAAGTGCGAGCCATGTGCATGCGCGCTTCATCATTTCTCTACTGTCCGGTCTCATCATTTTCAATGACTTCAACTTCGGTTTCCGCGGCCGCAAGCCATTCCTGCATAGGCGGGCTTTCGAGTACACGTTTCGCATAGGCTGCGGCTGAGTCCGGCAAGTTGATGCCGTACGTCCTGAATCGCAGGACAACCGGCGCAAACATCGCATCCGCGACGCCGAAGGTACCGAACAACCAGTCACCATTGGCCGAATACCGTTTATGGCAATCGCTCCAGATGGCGATGACACGATCGATATCGGCCGTTAGTTCATCCGGCAATGATACCTTGCGGCCCATGGCGCGACAGTTCATCGGCATGCGGTTTCGCAGTGTCTCAAAACCGGAGTGCATTTCGGCTGATACGCAGCGCGCATGCGCGCGAGCGTCAGGATCCACGGGCCACAATTGCTTGTCGGACCAGCGTTCGGCTACTGTCTCGGCGATCGCCAACGTGTCCCAGATAGCAAAGCCATCGAGGATCAGAACTGGCACTCTGCCCGCGTCGGTAAACTCGGCAATCTGCGCACTTGTATCGGCCACGTCGAGCGCAATTCGGTGTTCCTCGAACTCGATTCCAGCCTCGCGCAGCAGGAACCATGTCCGCAATGACCAGGTCGAATAGTTCTTGTTGCCAATGATGAGAGTTGCGTTCATGATTTCAGGTCACTCGTCGCGTGCTATGGTAAACCATCCATGGGTCTAAAGCTTTCCTTCGAACTTACGGATCGCGATCTGCAGTACTTTCGCGAGGCGCTCAGACAGTCACGCTCTGCTGTCCGTGACGCCGAAGAATCGGAAATCATCGAGGCGATCCGTCTTGTTCTCGATGACATACGCAGTAATGAACCGCTGCCGGATTTTGTCGCCCAACGAATTCCGCAACTTGAGGCTATGATCCAGATGTTAGTCGACGAGGAGTGGCAACTTCCCGTCGACGATCGTGAGCATCTGCTCGCGACCTTTGTCTATTTCGGAGACCCAGAAGACATCATCCCCGACAGCATTCCGGTTATCGGCTACCTCGATGACGTCATTATTCTTGAGCTTGCCGCCATTGAGATGATCCACGTTCGCGAGGCCTATGCCGACTTTTGTGCTTACCGGGATGAGTTTGACAAGGAGCATGGCAACAAGATCGATGCGATCATTCGTCGAGACAGGATTGACCGGCGCCGGCAAAACCTGCATCAACGCATGCGCCGCCGAACGGCTCGCGATAAGAAAAGTGAGTTGTGGTAGCGCCGCTCTAAAAGCGCATCAGCACCGATCCCCAGGTAAAGCCTCCACCGAAAGCCTCCATGAGAACCAGTTGGCCGCGTTTGACGCGGCCGTCACGTACGCCAACGTCCAGCGCCATGGGTACCGATGCGGCTGACGTATTGCCGTGATCCTGAACCGTTAAAATGACTTTTTCCATCGGCAACTTCAGGCGCTTTGCGGTCGCCTGAATGATGCGAATATTGGCCTGATGAGGAATTAGCCAGTCGAGTTCGTCTTGCGACACGCCGGACGATTCGAGCGCCTTTGTCGCGACATTGCCCAAGGTATTGACCGCTACTTTAAAGACGTCTTTGCCGCTCATCATGATGGCCGCTTCATCGGTGCCTGCTTTATGCAACTCGCTCGAAGCACCCACCGGGTAGTACAACAGATCTTTGTACTGCCCATCCGCCCCGAGATGGCAGGCAATGAGCCCCTCCTCATCCGATGCTTCCAAAACGACGGCGCCGGCTCCGTCACCGAATAATACGCAAGTGTTTCGATCGTTCCAGTCGACGAGCTTGGTAATGCACTCAGCACCAATGACGAGTACGCATTTCACGTCGCCAGCCTTGATGTATCTATCGGCTGTTGTTAGCGCATAAATAAATCCTGTGCACGCTGCTTCCATACCAATGCAGGGACATGCAGGAATACCGAGACGATGTTGTACGAGCGTCGAAATATTTGGAAAAATCAGATCGGGCGTCGTCGTTCCGATAATGACCATGTCAATGTCGGTTGGCCCGACTCCGGCATCCTCCATCGCGACCTTGGCAGCCTCGATGCACATATCAGAAGTCGTTTGATCGGGCGCACAACAATGTCGCCGTTCCACACCGGTGCGTGTGCGAATCCATTCATCCGTCGTATCGACCATATTCTCGAGATCGGCGTTCGTCAGGATTTTCTCGGGCAGGTATCGGCCCGTTCCGGCAATTCTCGTGTGGTTCATGCGGCTTCCCGTTGCAACAGGCTCCCGATCTGCTGCGGCACTCGTTTTTTTACTTCGACAATTGCTGTGTCAATGGCGTGCTGAAACGCATACGAGTCCGCCCCGCCATGACTTTTAATAACAATACCATTTAGACCGACGAGAGTCGCACCGTTGTAATTTCTGGAATCGGCGTCCTGCGCAAAGCGCCGCAGCATTGGACGCGCAATCATCGCGGCCAGTCTGGCGTACCAGCTGCTTGCGAATTCGCGATGCAGGAAATAGGACATCAAACTTACGGTGCCTTCCATCGTTTTCAATGCGACGTTACCCGTGAAACCATCGGTAACGACAACGTCGGCTTTGCCGGAGAAGAGTTCGCTTCCCTCAATGAAACCAATGTAGTTGAGCGAACTCGCCGTAAGCATGCTGGCCGCATCTCTAATCGTATCGTGGCCCTTACTGTCTTCGGCGCCGATATTCAGCAATGCGACTCGCGGTGCTTCAATGTCGGTGATATCCGAAGTGACGATGGATCCCATGACTGCGAATTGAAACAGGTGATCGGCCGTGCATACCGTATTAGCTCCAAGGTCGAGCATGTGTACGCTACCGCCGGTGGACGGCAACTCGGCGATAATGGCCGGCCGATCAATGCCAGGCAGCATTTTCAAAACGAATTTCGCGGTCGCCATCAACGCGCCCGTATTGCCGGCACTGACGCAAGCCTGCGTTTCTCCCGAACGAACGAGATCGATCGCGACACGCATTGACGAATCTTTTTTCTTGCGTATCGAATCGGCGGGCGCATCGGCCATCTCGACAACCTCGGTTGCGTTCACTATCCGAAGCCGCGGTTCATGGCCGACAATTCGCGTTACGAGGTCCTGTAACTCATCCTGATCGCCCACCAGGACGAGTTCGATATTGCTGTGTTTTTGCAATGACGCATAAGCCGCGCGCACGACGACCTCAGCGCCGAGGTCGCCGCTCATCGCATCCAGGGAAATAGTCGAAGGAATGACTACTTGTCGTCGTCTTCGATTTCGGGTTGCGCGATTACCTGTTCGCCACGGTAAAAACCGTCCGGCGATACGCGGTGGCGCATGTGGGTCTCACCCGTTGTTGGATCGACAGACAGCGTCGGGTTTTTCAGCTTGTCGTGCGAGCGCCGATTGCCGCGTGTGGACGGGGTCCTGCGACTTTTTTGAACAGCCATAATTTTCTCCTAATGAGGTTAGCGGCTACGCCACTACCCTCGTGATCCTATTTTCCGTCATCCATCTGCGCGCGAAGCGACGCGAATGGCCTTGTCATTTCGTTATCAACGCTTTTTGCGTCAACCTGCGTCGCATCCAATTCAACGCAATCACTCGTGTTCTCATGCATCGCTGAAAACGGCAAAGCCATAATCAAGGCTTCTTCAACGATTTCTAGCGGACTGACCTCATCGTCAGAAAGCTCCCAAATCTCATAGCCATCTCGTCCCTCGAGGGTCTCGTCCGGCCCGCCCAGCAAAAGCTGCAGCGCCGTCGTCACCGGCATCTCGAATGGCTTTAAACACCGCTGGCAAACCGCCGCAACCGCCGCTGTCACGCTCAAATCCAGCGCCACGGCGTCTTTTGCCGCGTCTGCAAAACCGAAGCTCATCGTCCCTGTAACGGCGCGATCACGCCAGCCAACCGGCATTTTGACAGAATTCAGCGCAGACAGGTTGCCTTCTACCAGCTCGGAGAGTCGAGTGAAATCCCCAATTTCATCAGAAATTTCAATGACTTGCTTATTTTCTGCCAAGACGCGGGGAAGACAACGATCTCTCAGTGGATCACCCATGGCGCGCGCATGATAAGGACCTTCGGGGCGAGTGTCAAAGCGCTTTGGACCCGGTCCCAACAGAAATATCGGCGACTCGATCCAAACTAGGTAAACTTCGCTTTCTTTTGCTCCAAGCTGCTGATTTATTTATGCAAAACCCGTCCGCACCGCAGATCATTCTGGCCTCGTCGTCCGCCTACCGGCGCGGGCTACTGGATCGTTTTCTGGACGAGTACCAGACAGTGTCACCGGATGTGGATGAATCCAACGAGCAGGGTCTGAGCCCCGCGGACCTGGCAAGCGACCTGGCGCGCAAAAAAGCCGAGGCCGTTTCAGCCAACGCTCGCCGTGCCCTGATCATCGGCGCGGACCAGCTTGCGGTACTCGACGACCAGGTTCTCGGCAAGCCCGGCAATCATCAGCGCGCGGTGGAGCAACTCATGGCCGCCTCCGGCAAGGCCGTTCGTTTCCTGACAGCGGTCTGCATTCTGGATCCTGTCAGCCGCACTCGATACGAACACACCGACACCACCACAGTGCGCTTTCGCGACTACGATCGGCGTCTCGCCGAGTCTTATTTGCGGCACGATGAGCCCTACGACTGCGCGGGAAGCTTCAAACTCGAGGGCGCCGGCTTCGTGTTGTTCGAATCCGTCGACACCGATGACCCAACAGCCCTGATAGGACTCCCGATGATCTGGGTGGCTGACCGATTACTCCAGCTCGGCTACCTGCTGCCCTGAACGCTATGGATCGCGAATGAAGTCCATAGTGGCTTTTGGCACGGGGAAGACCTCGATGAAAGTAAAGCGCAGCGCAGCGAGCCATGACGGAGAGGGCTCCCCGTGTCACAAGCCACTAGGCCCGGCGCTTCTTACCGCGGCCTAGTCCAACTTGCAGGAATCGCTCCAGGTCATCGGCGAGCGGTGCTGTGAAATGGAGGTCGTTGCCACTTTCGTCGGGAAATGCGATTGATTGCGCGTGCAGGAACAGTCTTGGCAGGCCCTCTTTTTTCGCCTGGTAGTTGGCGTCTTCGTCCCCGTAGCGTTCATCGCCGAGCAAGGGAAATCCAGCCGCTTGCGCATGTACCCGAATCTGATGGGTACGGCCCGTGAGTGGCGAGCATTGCAGCAGGCTGTATTTGCCGTATCGGCGCGAAAGCTTGATGCGTGTCTGAGCCTGCTTGCCCTCTTCGTCGACGATGACGTAGCGTTCGCCGCCCTGACGATGCCTGACCAGCAACGGCGCATCGATGAGTTGCTCGCCGAGTTGCCAGTCGCCGACAGCCAGCGCTATATAGTTTTTTTCAACGACCCCATCGCGAAATTTCGCATGCAACGCCCGCAATGCGCTGCGACGCTTTGCCAGCACCAGGCAGCCGGACGTCTCACGATCCAGGCGATGAACCAGTGACAAGTCATGCAGATCCGGGCGCGCATGGCGGAGCAGCTCGATCACCCCATGGCTTATGCCGCTGCCACCGTGCACGGCAATGCCCGTGGGCTTGTCAATGACCAGCAGCCGTTTATCCTCGAAAAGTACGTGGTCGAGGATCGCCGCCGACATTTTGGGGGACGGCGGTGCGCCCTCTTTGTTGATCCGGGCCGGCGGGATCCGGACCTCATCACCCACCTGGAGCTTGTATTCGGCTCTTACGCGCCCACTGTTCACGCGCACCTCACCGCGCCTGAGCAGCCTGTACAGGCGTCCTTTCGGAACGCCGGGTAGCTCACGCCTCAGGAAATTGTCGATTCGCTGGCCGGCACCGTCGGCGTCAATACTGACCTTGCGCACCTTTGTTGGCGTTGAATCGGATTTTTCGGGTGAATTGTCTTGCATGATCAATAACTTGATGAGGGACGGCCTTGTGGTATATTACCGCCTAACGGCACCACACGTATGTGTCTGTCGCCGTAGACATAATTTTTAATTTCCTGGTCCCGCACAGCGCGAGACCCGATTTCATTGGCAGCGAGCACGGTTACCGGCGAGCGCCACAGCGGCAAGTCCGCAGGGAAATCATGATAGATGTTTTCAGAGCCGCGAACCCTCTGGTTCGCGCTCTACAACAACTAATGAGCCTTATCCTTTGTGCTCCCGAGCGCCGTATTTTCCTGCGCCCGGCTCCCTGTTCGCTTGCCCCGGCCCTTAACCAATTTGTTGGTTCCAACTCCCTGCCCTTTGATCAATTACAAGTAGGGCAAAATGAAAAGAATGCTAATCAATGCGACTCAGGAAGAAGAGTTGCGCATGGCGATGGTCGATGGCCAACGCTTATTCGATCTCAACATCGAAGGTCCGGCGAGCGAACGTAAGAAAGCCAATATCTATAAAGGCACCATTACCCGCATCGAGCCAAGTCTCGAAGCGGCGTTCATCGATTACGGCGCCGACCGCCACGGCTTCCTGCCGCTAAAAGAAATATCCAACGAGTATTTCGTCAAGGCTGTCGATAATGGCAAGCCAAACATCAAGGATGTGCTCAAAGAAGGTCAGGACATCGTTGTCCAGATCGACAAGGAAGAACGCGGCAACAAAGGAGCGGCGCTAACGACGTTTGTCAGCCTGGCGGGCCGCTTCATCGTTCTGAAGCCGAACAAGTCACGATCCGGCGGCGTTTCCCGTCGCATTGTGGGCGAAGATCGCGATCTCGCCAGACAGTCCCTGAACGATGTCGAAATTCCGGATGGCATGAGCGTCATCCTGCGGACCGCGGGCATCGATCGCAGCGCCGAGGAGCTTACCTGGGACATCGAAACACTGATGCAGGTCTGGCAGGCGATTCTCGATCACGTACTCAATCGGCCAGCGCCGTTCCTGTTGTACCGCGAGAGTAATGCCGTTGCGCGCTCGCTGCGCGACTATCTCAGCAATGATATTGGTGAGATCCTGATCGACGACGAGGAAACCTATAAAGAAGCGGTCGAACAGGTTACAACCGTGATGCCGCACAATCTCAAGAAGCTCAAGTACTACGATGATCCGGTGCCGTTGTTCACGCGATTCCAGATCGAGAGCCAGATCGAGTCCGCGTTTTCGCATACCGTGACGCTTCCGGCCGGCGGCAGCATCGTTATTGACCACACCGAGGCGCTCGTTTCGATCGATATCAACTCAGCCCGAGCCACAAAGGGCGGAGACATCGAGGCAACCGCGCTCAATACGAACCTGGAAGCGGCCGAAGAAATTGCGCGCCAGTTGCGAATTCGCGACCTTGGTGGGCTGGTCGTTATCGATTTCATCGACATGGGCCCACAACGGAATCAACGCGACGTCGAGAACCGGCTGCGGGATGCGGTGCGACAGGACCGCGCGCGTGTTCAGATCGGCAAAATCTCGCGATTCGGCCTGCTCGAGATGTCGCGCCAGCGATTGCGTCCCTCGATCGGCGAATCGGCGCACCAGACCTGCCCGCGTTGCTCGGGCATCGGCACGATTCGAAGCGTTGAGTCTCTGGCGCTGGCAATACTCCGCATCATCGGCGAGGAAGCACGCAAGGAACGCACCGCGAAGGTCATCGCGCAATTACCGGTCGAGGTTGCGACTTACCTCCTGAATGAGAAACGCGGCTGGGTGCAAAGCCTGGAGGCCAGTAACGACACGCAGGTCGTGCTTGTCGCCAACGCTGCACTCGAAACACCGCATTATGATATACGCCGCGTACGCGACGATCAGACAGAGATGCCGGAAAACGCCGGCGTCAGTTATGCACTGGCCGAGGCAGATCCGGACCCCGAGCCACCGCAGTCCATGGAAGAACGTAAGGCTGCCGAACAGGCAGCGATCGACGTTATCAAACCAACAACGCCAGCACCGAAGCGCAAGAAAGCCGGCGGTTTCATTGCATGGTTGAAGGGCCTGTTTTCCGGTGACGGCAAACCAAAGAAGAAAAAGCAGCCATCGCGTGGTCGACGCAGCGATAGCACGCAAAATAGACGTGGGCGTGGCTCACAGCAACGTGGCCGCAAACGTAATGACCAGCGAAAACAAGGCGATGCTAATCGACAGCGCACGAGAAAAAAACCTGCTCAAAAGCAGGGCGAATCTGCGCAGAAGCAGCAGGACGCCAAGAAAGGCCGCAATCAACAAGCCAAAGACGACAAGACTCAGAAGCAGGGTCAGCCGCAAGGCGAGCAAAAGAAGGATGAGACTCGGGATGAGGCAAAGCGACCATCGCGTAACCGTCGCAGTCGCGGTGGACGTCGGCGGCGCCGCAGTAGTGAAGATCGCCCGGCCGAAGGCGCAACGACCGCGACCCGGACTGAAAATCTGACCGAGGAACAGCTGCAACAAAGGGATCATGACGCAAGAATTGCTGCCGCGAAAGAAGCTGGGCCGCCGCCTGTCAGAACTGACGCTGAGCGGGCTGCTGAATCGGCACCGCAAGCTGAAGCCGCTCCCAAACCGGTAGAGACGCCCAAGGAAGAAGCAAAGCCGAAGGCCGAGGCGAAACCCAAGGCAGAGGCTAAACCGAAGGCAGAGGCTAAACCAAAGGCCGAAGCGAAACCAAAGGCCGAAGCGAAACCAAAGGCCGAAGCGAAACCAAAGGCCGAAGCGAAACCAAAGGCCGAAGCGAAACCAAAGGCCGAGCCGAAACCGAAGGCCGAAGCGAAACCGAAGGCCGAAGCGAAACCAAAGGCCGAAGCGAAACCAAAGGCTGAGCCTAAACCGAGTCAGGAACCCGCGGGTAACGGTGCGCCGGAAAAGGCGGCTGACAAGCCCGCCGAAAAACCGGCTGCAAAACCGGCGCAAAAATCCGAAGGCCGGCTCCTGCCCTGGGAACCGCCATCGGACTCAGCCGAGTAAGCGCCTAGTCCAAATGTCGTGAGCGAAGCGTCTCGAGCAAGACTCGAGACGCTTCCTCGACTAAATCCAGCACTCGTTCGAATCCTGCGGACCCACCATAGTAAGGGTCGGGCACCTCGTTCTCGTGTCCGGCCACAAACTCAAGAAATAGCCGGATCTTGTCGTGATATTCAGCGTCGGCCTGGTCCACGAGCGTCACGTGATTTAGCCGGTCCATCGCCAACACGTAATCAAATTTTTCGAAATCAATTGGCTCAACGCGCCGCGCAGCAATTCCGTCGAGCGAAATTCCGCGCCGTTCCGCCGCGGCACTCGCACGGCGGTCCGCCGGCTCTCCGACGTGATAGGCGTGCGTCCCGGCCGAATCAATTAAAAACTTTTCTGATAGCCCAGCTTCCTCCACCACGTGGCGGAACGTACCCTCTGCTGTGGGGGAACGGCAGATATTGCCCATGCACACAAATAGAACACTAACTTTCTCTTTATAATCAGTCATTTACGTTCGATTTTTTTGCCTCTTATCGGCCGATTTTAGTGCTCTTAAGTGGTTGTTTTTATTGGTTTAGGAACAAGAATAAGAGGCAGTTTTTTCACGGATATCTGTGCCGACGAACAGGCGATTCTACGTGCTATTGCGGCACGAAAGAATAGCTGTCATTTCATCCGCAAAGTGCTAACGAATTGATTGCACGTTGGCGTGGTTCACACCAGCAACTCCGAGGGAGTTTCTGCACCCGACAGGTTGCTTTAGGATGTCGACGGATGCCGGGAACGCCCACGACCCCCGGAGATATGGCGCGCCCGGAGAGATGGAAGGCAGCGCAGCTGCCGTTGCATCTTCTCACTCCGTCCAGCAATTCAATCCAGGGTATCCCACGGATAGCCTTCAACTTCGTAGATATACTCAGCCAGCGATTTAGCGCTCTCATCTTCATTGTGAAGCATTGCCCGGAGTCCCCTGTTCATACGTCGCTTGGCCTGATGACTAAACATATGCGCGATTGATACGGCTTGCGGGTATTGCTCGCTGTCATCGGCAACCATCGAGCTCACGCGAGACAGGACACACAGTCCGACAAAAAGATCTATGACGACGTCGGCGGCCCGCTGCAATGCGAACTGCTTATCAACGATCGCCTTGCCGTGACGACGCAACAGGTTGTCCGTCATTCTGGCAAGCTCCAGCGCATATTTCTCAAAGATCAGGGCATCATCGCGCAGTTCCTCGCATACCGTTCCGCTAATTCGCTGTTGCCCGATCGAAGTAATGTTCGTAATACGCCTCCCAGCATAGTCGGACAGTAAGCCGAATCCCTTTATCGGATGATTAAAGATATCCTCCACTGCAGATTCGAGTTCTTGCAACAACCGTCCTGCATCTCTTATACCGGATAGAGCAATGAACAGCCGCAGGATCTCGCTGGTTCCTTCGAATATTGTCAAAATTCGCGAGTCGCGAAATATGCGCTCGTACGGAAGGTCACTCATGTAGCCGCTGCCGGCCGCTATCTGCAACGCCTCGTTTGCGCTACGTAACATCGCCTCGCTGGCAAACACTTTGCTAATCGCGGCTTCTATCGAATAGTCCGAGTATCCCGAATCAATGTAGTGTGTAACCATCCATACTGCGCTCTCGGCCGCAAAACAATCGACGGTCATTTCCGAAATTTTCTTCTTGATCAATCCGAACTCGGCGATGCTTTGCCCGAACTGCTTGCGCTCCAAGGCGTGCTTCGCTGCAAGCGCGACACAGGTCTTCATTCCTCCAACCGCCGCGCCGCCCAGGCCGGTGCGACCATTGTTGAGAATGGACATCGCTATCTTAAATCCCTTCCCTTCCTCGCCAAGTAGGTTTTGTGCGGGGACTTTCACATCAGTGAAGTTCACTGAAGTGGTAGAAGAGGCTCGGATGCCAAGCTTGTTCTCTTTTGGGCCGGCACTGACACCGGAAAACTCCCGCTCGACAATTAAAGCGGAGATCTTTCCGACGTCACCATCGGTGCGGGCGAACACCGTGAAAAAGTCAGCGATACCACCGTTGGTAATCCAGGTTTTCTCACCGTTCAGAATCCAGTCGCCATTCGAATCTCTTACCGCTTTTGTCTGAATCGATGCAGCATCGGACCCGGCTCCTGGTTCCGTCAGGCAAAATGCGGCGATCAATTCACCGCTTGCCAGCCTTGGCAGATACTGCTTCTTTTGCGCATCGGTACCGAATAACAATAGTCCTTTCATGCCAATTGAACTGTGTGCGCCAATGGTCAACGAGGCGGAACTGTCGTAACGGCCGGCCTGTTGCAGTACGCGTGAATAACCTGCATTGCTTAAACCGATGCCGCCGTATTCCTCAGGAATTATGAGGCCAAACAGGCCAAGCTCGCGCAACGCGTCGACAAATTCTTTGGGCTGTTCGCCGATCCGATCCCATTCACTAAAATCGTCATGCGTGTCGGCGAGGAAGCGATCAACGGAATCCACGACCATGTCGAGCATCTCTTTCTGCCCTAGCTCGACCCTAGGAAACGGCCAGAGCGCGGACCGAACTATCTCACCGCGAAACAGTGCTTTGGCCGGACTGTTGTAGCTGCCGTCGGCGGTGTCGGGATGTATGTCGCTTCGACTAGCGACGGTGGAATCAGCACTCATTTCAGTCCCTCTCATCATTCAGCCCGACAGGTCTTCATTTTGGGGCTGTGGGGTAAATGCCCGCTACGATATTCTAACGGTTAGTCGCCGCGTTTCTGATCTGTATTAGTACCTAGAGGTCCATTTGGAAGTTGCGTAATGATTAACCGTGAAGTGTGCGTATCTTAATCTTGGTAAAGCACAGTGCTCGTCGTCTAGTGGATAGCGTTCATGGCTCGGAGAGTTTCCTTAAATGATAGCAGACAGTTCATCGGCCTCCGCTTCGAGCATGTCGGCGAATTAAGGATTGCTCATAGGCATATTTCCGTATTGTGCTCCAGGACGAGAAGGCGCATACAAATAGTTTGATACCGATATTCTGAGGGATGTAATGATGAACGAGATGGTGGAACAATGCTGCGGCGGTAACGGCAGACCCGACTTCGACATGATGAAGCAGTATATGGAGCACTGTGGAAAAGAGGAATTCAGCGAAGAACAAATCGCCATGATGAAAGGGTTCTGCGACCAGGAAGGCAAGCCGGATATGACGAAAATGATGCAATTCATGGAGAAGTGCGGGTGCAAACCCTCGTAAATAATCTCGCGTTTCAGCGACTGGGATATTAAAGCCATGTGTTTTTTTATTAGTTTTCTGCCAGCAACATTCTGGGCAGTCATTGGCTACTTTGTGTTGTTATCGTCGTCCCGGGCGGAAGGCCGGGTTCAAACTATTGGCCATTGGCTGGCAATCTGGATATTTGTCATCGCAGTATTGATCCCGTTTGTAGCTGCCTATATCACGCTCACCGGGTTCTGCCCTCTTGATGCGATGCTGCAGGCATGCGAATGAAAAGGGTGTGGACTCCGTTGAAAAACGCCGCTTCGGAGGCAAACTTTTAGCTAGGAGTGCGTCTTGTGGAATTGCTATTCTGGTCGATAGTCGGCGGCATCGTCGGAACCGTGTTTATGGACATCGCGGATAAGTTCATGGACCGAGCGAACTTCACGACGGGCGCCGCTTGTGGCGGGCCACGGGCCCTCGGTCGGTGGGCCCTGGGGATGTTTAGCGGGCATTTCGTACATAAGAATATACTCGAGTCCAACCCTGAAAAAAATGAAGTATTTGCGGGCTGGCTCTTTCATTACGTTCTTGGTGCCGGTGTGGCATTGACTTATCCTTTGTTCTATCTCGTCCTAAATATGCCCATGCCCGGAAATCACTTAGTACCTGGTCTTGTATGGGGTCTGGCAACAGTAGTACTGCCATGGTTCACTAATTTTCCTGGCTTTGGTTGGGGTTTTTTCGGGGTTAGGGCGCCGAAAGGTACAAGGCCTCTCGTCGCCCCGGCCATCGCCCATGCTTGCTATGGGCTAGGCCTGGGCCTTGTCCTCACGATGACCGTGGCCCGCCATGGCATCTGAGCGTGGTAACCGCCAGCGCGCGCGACAGACGCAGGTTGGAATAACCTTGAGCCTATCTGTTGCAGCGCCTTGGACTACCGATTTCCACGGGATGTGGGAGGCGTTTAGGCTACTGATGTACTGAACTACGAGCCGGCATACGACCAGCACATTGCAAGAGGTGCCCAGGCTCTTGGTTCTGGCCGACGATGGATTGTTTTGCATTACCAGATGCTGAAAAACTGGCTGCGATACCTAGCGCCAGCATTTATTTTCCTTGGTAGTACCTTCGGCGCGACTTGTAATCTCATGGAGCACCATGCTTGGGAATCGATTCAACGCCATCTCCAAAATACACAGCTGCAAGAGCTATATGGAGACTTAGACTACATTATTTCCGGTGAACCGCCGCAGGTGCTAACACTGGACTCAACTCCGTATCCGTCTAACCGGGCGGATATTGGCCTGCAC
>Ga0255057_10000189_pt1 | contig 35501 bp, 39 predicted proteins | sample Cases_109_6_MG_FD_189022 | JGI IMG/M metagenome (GOLD analysis project Ga0255057, IMG submission 189022) | Seawater microbial communities from Amundsen Gulf, Northwest Territories, Canada - Cases_109_6 | ecosystem: Environmental > Aquatic > Marine > Gulf | place: Canada: Northwest Territories... | reverse complement strand
AAGATGCGGCAATATCTGCGTGATGTGGTGCTGGGTTTCTGGAGCATCATCCTTTCGATGAAGCTCACGCTCCGGTATCTGTTTACGCGGGCGGTGACGGTCCAGTACCCTGAGGAAAAGCGGCAGCTTCCCACCCGGGCCTTGACCCAACACGTGCTGACCATCGACCTGGACTCGAAGGATCTCAAGTGCACCGCCTGCGACATGTGCGCCCGGATCTGTCCCACTAACTGTATCTTCCTGGGCGGGGAGGGGAAGGGGAAGGCACGCCGGCCCAAGTGGTTCATCATCGATCACAACCTTTGCATGTACTGCAACCTCTGTGTCGAGGTGTGCCCCTTTGATGCCATCTCCATGTGGACCGGTAAATATGAGCTGGGCGGATTCACTCGGACCAATCTGGTCTACGACATGGAGACGTTACATGCCGATGGCTTCTATCCCACCATTATGTCCCCCCGCCCCCCCGCGGGAGCGGCAGTGAAGGCGCCGGCTGCTACGGGCGCTGGAATGCAGGGGCGCAGGGACTGACACCGCTTGAGCGATCGCCTCCTCATCTCCTTGAAGCTGGGTGACTAACAGGGAAAGAGCCGCAGAATGGGGCATTGGCGTCTTTACTGGCAAGTGACGGAGATCCACGGTCGATTTGAGGTGGTCGGCGCCGGGGTAGCCCGGCCGGAGCAGCCCATTCCGGAAGGTGCCATAGAGATTGCGTGTTCTGGGGGAAAGGAGGAATCCATTTGGCTCTACCGGGCGGTCCGGACCCAGCTCACCGGGCGGAGCTTTGCCTCTCACCAAGAGGTATCTCAAGCAGTCCATTCTCTCTTGGGAGAGCTGCAGCGCGCGGGCGGCTAGCCGACATCCGATTGCCTTTGCGGAAAGGAGGAGTATCGATCTTCCACATACCTTCCGCGAGCCCGGCGATCCGGAATCACGGGGGATCCGAGCGGCCAGCGAGGATGGTGTCTAAGAACTAATCAAGGTTGGGCTCGTCGATAGGCAAGTGCCCAGAACAAGAATTTCTCCGGGTGAAGGCAACATCATGGAAAAGATCAGTCCAAACCTCAGAACACCCTTTGAGGAACTTTCCAAGTACGAACACGCCAAGTTTGCCTCAAACGGGGTCCGCGGAAGCCTCTTTCAGGATTTCCGGGATACTTCTGTGGCCGATCTTGCGTGGGAGTCTGAACAACTCGCCAAATCCCACGGCATTTACCTGGAGTGGAACCGGGCCAAAACAGGCAAGGAAAAAGACTGGATGTACATGATCAGGGTCACTATCCCTGGCGGAGGCCCCATCACGCGAGAACAGTGGATGGTCTTCGACGAACTATCCGAGCGCTTCACCATTAACCCCGAGGGCAGTCCGTCGTTGCGGATTACCACGAGGCAAAACATCCAATTCCATTGGGTGAAAAAAGAGCATGTGGTTGAGGTCGTGCGGGGGGTCGCTGAGTCCGGATTTTATAGTCTGAATGGATGCGGAGACAATGTCAGGAATGTCATGGGATGCCCGGTGTCGCGCCTCTCAAGAATCTATGACGCCAATGCCTGGGCGCAGAGGGCGGGAAAATATTTTAGACTTCCCAGCGGAGCCTTCATTGAAATTTTCGCCATAGATCCGAACTATTTACGAGATCCGGAGGAACAATTCCAGTACGGTCCTAATTTGTTGAACCGAAAATTCAAGATCGGCTTCTCGGCGATTCACTTCAATCAGGAAAAGGGGACGTATGTTCCGGATAATTGTGTGGAACTCCGTACGAACGACATCGGAGTCGCGCCGATTGTGGAAGATGGCGGGGTCACGCGATTCCAGGTGTATATCGGGGGGAGCCAAGGGGAAAGGAACGGCAAGCCTACATTTTCTGCGTTGGGAGAAAGTTTTGGGATTGTAAGAGGAAGCGAATTATTGAAAGTCCTGGATGGGATCGTGCAGGTACATCAGGAGTGGGGTGACCGTCAGAACCGGCACTGGGCTCGAATGAAGTATGTCCTGAGAAAGCAGGGCATGGACTGGTTCCGAGAGCAAGTCCGCCGTGTCAGCGAATGTGATTTTGAAACGCCGGACCCCAATCATGATTACGGAGACCGGCATCTACATCACGGGTGGATGGTGCAGCCTTCTGATGGGCAGCTGTGCTACGGGGCCTTCATTGAGAACGGACGGATCATCGATGGGCCGAATGGCAGACTGAAAGCCATGGTCCGATACGTCATGCTGAAATATCCCGTCCAGATTATGACGACTCCCAATCAAGATATCTTGTTTACAAATATTCCGCCGGGCGCCAAGTCGGAATTTGAGCCCTACTTGAAAAGTTTCGGGTACGGGATGCGACACGGACGGCCCTACTCGCGGCTCCGCTTGCTGTCCGGCGCCTGTGTCGGAAGAGACACCTGCCAGCTGACGTATACCGATTCGGAGACATTCGAGCCGTATCTGATTGACGAATTAGAACCGAAATGGGGGGAGATGGCAGAGTCCATTGGGGTCACCGGGTGTGAGCGACAATGTTTCCGCCCCGCCACAAAGACCATTGGCTGGGTTGGCATGGGTCTAAACCGCTACCAGCTCAAAGTGGGCGGAACCGAGGATGGGAGACATCAGGGGGAGCCACTGATTGATCGGGGGACGGGTGAAATGTACTTGCGGAGCGTCCCCCGAGAAGAGGTGGCCACGGTGACCGATGCGCTCTTCGAATTCTATACCGCAAATAGATTGCCGGGGGAAGGGATGGGATATTTCCATCAACGAATCGCCACAGAGTTGATCATCAAGTACCTGAAAGAGAACCCAAGAACAGCCCAATTGATGAAAACGACCTATAAGAGCCCACGAAGTCGGAAGGGGAATGCGCGTGGAAACGAAGAGTCAACTGGATGAGCTACAACATCCACATCTGACCAGGGAGAAATTCCCTGCCATCCAGAAACTCCCAGCCTTTAACTCTCAGTTGGAAGGCCTGTTTATTCTGTCGAGAGCCTGGTGATCCCAAAAATGGCGGGACCTTAGCGAACGACCCCACGTAGAGCGCCTACTGGAAAACTCGTGGCACGCTCATTGCCCATCCTGAAATGGCTCTTCTCCAAGAAAGCCCAATGAGTCTGTTTGAACGTCCATCCGGCCGAGGAGCAGGATCCGTCGGGAGGTATAGAACTTTACAGTAAAACGAGGGGGGTGTACTGTTGATGACGATTGTCCGATATGATCCAGACACGAAACCGAAAGATCGGTATCCACGGGAGATTGTCTCTCCCCCATCTCCTAGCGCGTGTTGTCTTGAGGAAATGAAGCGGACAGGGAAAATGGAACGTGAGGAAGGGGGATGGCCCTACTTCTATAAGCGCTGCCGGGTCTGTGGATACACCGTACGGGAACTTCTTGACGCTACAGAGCTAGGTGAACGTGTGCTAGAGAGAATCCGTGAACGCAGAGAAGCACGCGCCCGGCCCCCCCGGCGGGGTTTCCGTTTCGCCAGGTAAACTGAGCAGCACGGATTATTCAGGTCACGACAGGACCGTACCGTTGGGAGGCGGGGGATGACGTACATCATTGCGGAACCGTGTATCGGGGTGAAAGACCGAGCATGCGTGGATGTCTGCCCCGTGGAGTGCATTTATGAGGGGGAGGAAATGCTCTTCATTCACCCAGAGGAGTGCATTGACTGCGGGGCATGTGAGCCCGAGTGCCCGGTGACGGCGATCTTCGAGGAGAGCGGAACCCCTGAGCAGTGGACACGCTACATCGAGATGAATGTGCAGTTCTTTCGTGACCATCCTGGTATCTCACCGGCTGCGGGGAAGGGCAAGTAATAACGCGCCGTGAGGTTTTGCCGTCGGGTAACGTCAGCGAATTGAGGAACGCATGATCACCGAAGAAGCAATCCTTGGTGTCCTACGGAAGGTCAATGACCCCGAGCTCCACCGGGACTTGGTCTCGCTCGGGATGGTGAAGGAGATCAAGGTGGAAGGGGGGTCCGTGGCCGTGACCGTCGAGCTTACTACCCCCGCCTGCCCCTTGCGAGAACAAATAGAATCGGAGACGAAGGCGGCCATTAAGACCCTGCCTGGTGTGGGGGAGGTTACTGTCAATCTCACGGCCAGCGTCCGCAAGCCTCCCGCTGGCCGCGAGCCGATCCCCGGGGTCAAGCACATCCTCGCCGTCGGCAGTGGCAAGGGAGGGGTGGGCAAATCCACGGTGACGGTGAACTTGGCGGTGGCGTTGGCCGAGGCCGGGGCATCGGTGGGGCTTCTCGATTCGGACATCTACGGGCCCAGCATCCCAATAATGATGGGGGTGCATCGGCAGCCCGAAATGGTGGGGAAGCGGATGATTCCTCCGGTGAGCCACGGGGTCAAGCTCATGTCGCTCGGTTTCCTCCTGCCAGACGATACTTCCCCAGTCGTCTGGCGGGGGCCGATGGTCGGCAAGGCGGTCAGTCAGATGCTGATGGAGGTAGATTGGGGAGAACTCGACTACATCCTGGCGGACCTGCCCCCTGGGACGGGGGATGCGTCCCTCACGTTAGCCCAGGCGATCCCCCTCTCAGGGGCAGTCATCGTCATGACCCCGCAGGAGGTGGCAGTCCAGATCGCCACCAAGACCCTGAACATGTTCCGGACCCTGAAGGTCCCTATCCTGGGGATCATCGAGAACATGAGCTACCTGCTGTGCCCGCACTGCGAGCAGTCGGTAGAGCTGTTTGGCCACGGCGGGGGGCGCAAGGCCAGCCAGCGCCTGGAGGTCCCCTTTCTGGGGGAGATCCCGCTTGACCCCGAGCTGCGCCGCGGCGGCGACGTGGGACGCCCCATCCTCATCGAAAAGCCCGACTCGCCTGTGGCGGCGATCTTCCGCCAGGTGGCGGGCAATCTGGCTGGGCGGGTTAGCGTAGAGGCGTTGATAGGATGATTTCAGTCTCAGACAGGAGGGAATCAAAGTGTTGACAGTTACCGAAGCAGCAGCAGCAAAGCTGAAAGACCTGATATCCCGGGAGGGGGCCGAGGGACAGGCCCTGCGTGTCCGCGTGAGGGGGGGCGGATGTTCTGGTTACGAGTACCAGCTCGCCTTCGATACCCCGCAGGAGGGGGACGAGGTTATCGAACAGCGCGGTGTCAAAGTGCTGGTCGACCCCAAGAGCCTGCTCTTCCTCACCGGCACAGAGATCGATTTCGAGGACGGCCTGACAGGCGCCGGCTTCGCCCTCAAAAACCCGAATTCCAAAGGCTCCTGCGGCTGCGGCCAGTCGTTCCAGGCCTGAGAAGGCCCGTGAATGAGAGTGAAACATTCCCTTAGGAACGTGGCGCTTTCGGGCGACCGCAAAGAGTTTGGGAGCCCTCACTCGGCTGGTCCATGGCTCAAACACACGCTATTATTAGAGAGTTATGCGTTGACAGGGGGGGTGCTGCATGGTACCGTTAAGACGGTTAGCCACATCCCTCCTGTCCTTCAGGCCCAATCCCCGGAGTCATAGCGTAATTATGCGTCACGAGAACGAATCACACACATCCAAGATGCGTGACACAGATAACGGCCTCGAAAGGGAGAAACCATGAGCGATCCGACGACCACGATCGAATCCTTTGTGAGCCAGGATTACAAGTGGGGGTTTGTCACGGAGATCGAGCAGGATATTGCACCTCCCGGGCTGAATGAGGACATCATCCGCATGATCTCGGCCAAGAAGAACGAGCCCGAGTGGCTGCTCGAGTGGCGCCTGAAGGCCTACCGCTACTGGCTGACCATCAAGGAGCCAACGTGGCACAACGTCCATTACCCGCCTATCAACTACCAGGGCGTAAGCTACTATGCGGCGCCAAAAAAGAAGGAGCTACAGAGTCTCGATGAGGTTGATCCCGAGCTGCTGAGGACGTATGAGAAGCTGGGTATCCCGCTCGAAGAGCAGAAGATGCTCACCGGTGTCGCGGTGGACGCGGTCTTCGACAGTGTCTCGGTGGCGACCACGTTCAAGGGAAAGCTGGCCGAGTTGGGGATTATATTTTGCTCCTTCTCCGAGGCGGCGCAGGAGCATCCGGAGCTGGTCCGGAAGTACCTCGGGTCGGTCGTGCCGTACACCGACAACTTCTTCGCGACGCTGAACTCCGCCGTCTTCACTGACGGCTCGTTCTGTTACATCCCGAAGGGCGTACGCTGCCCGATGGAGCTATCCACCTACTTCCGCATCAACGCCGAATCGACCGGCCAGTTCGAGCGGACGCTGATCATCGCCGAGCCGGGAAGCTATGTCAGTTACCTAGAGGGGTGTACCGCCCCGATGCGGGACGAGAACCAGCTCCACGCCGCGGTGGTAGAGCTGATCGCCCACGACGACGCCACGATCAAGTACTCCACCATCCAGAACTGGTACCCCGGAGACAAGAACGGTAAGGGTGGGATTTACAATTTCGTCACTAAGCGCGGGAAGTGCCTCGGTCGTAACTCCCATATCTCGTGGACGCAGGTGGAGACCGGCTCGGCCATCACCTGGAAGTACCCGAGCTGCATGCTGATTGGGGACAACTCCGTCGGCGAGTTCTACTCGGTGGCGCTGACCAATAATCGCCAGCAGGCTGACACGGGCACCAAGATGACCCACATCGGCAAGAATACGCGGAGCACCATCATCTCGAAAGGGATCTCGGCCGGTCATGGTCAGAACACCTATCGCGGCGGGGTGAAGATCCTCAAGAGTGCGACGGGGGCGCGCAACTACACGCAGTGCGACTCGCTGCTGATTGGCGATAAGTGCGGCGCCCATACCTTCCCGTACATCGAGGTGAAGAATCCCACGGCCAAGATGGAGCACGAGGCGTCCACCTCCAAGATCGGCGATGACCAAATCTTCTACTGCAATCAGCGCGGGATCTCGAAGGAAGACGCAGTCAACCTGATCGTCAACGGCTTCTGCAAGGAGGTCTTCCGCGAGCTCCCGATGGAGTTTGCCGTCGAAGCGCAGAAGCTGTTGGGCGTCAGCCTGGAGGGAAGCGTCGGCTAACGGGGTCAAACTACCCTTCAAAAAGGATCGACCATGCTTGAAATCAAAAACCTGCATGTACGAGCGGGCAACCACGAAATCCTCAAAGGCGTTGACCTGAAGGTGGATGTCGGCGAGGTCCACTCTATCATGGGCCCCAACGGCTCGGGCAAGAGCACCCTGGCGCAGGTGCTGGCCGGCCGCGAGACTTACGAGGTCACCGAGGGAGAGGTCCTGTACGACGGGAAAAACCTCCTCGAGATGGCGCCGGAGGAGCGCGCCTGCGAGGGCATCTTCATGGCCTTCCAGTACCCCGTGGAAATTCCCGGTGTCGGGAGTGCCCAGTTCCTCAAGGCCGCGCTCAACGCCATCCGCAAGGCGCGGGACCTCGAGGAGCTTGACGCCATGGAGTTCCTTGCCCTGGTCAAAGAGAAGATCAAGCTCCTGGGGGTGGATGAAAAGCTCCTCCACCGCTCGGTCAACGAGGGATTCTCGGGCGGCGAGAAGAAACGGAACGAAATTTTCCAGATGGCCCTGCTCGAGCCTCGGCTTTGTGTCATGGACGAGACGGACTCCGGCCTGGACATCGATGCCCTGAAAATCGTCGCCAAGGGCGTCAACGATATGCGCAGCCCGGAGCGTGCCATCATCGTTGTCACCCACTATCAGCGGTTGCTCAACTACGTCATCCCCGACTACGTCCATGTCTTGGTGGACGGCCGGATCGTCAAGTCGGGCGGGAAGGACCTGGCCCTGGAGCTCGAAGAGAAGGGCTACGCCGGGATCGAAGAGGAGCTCAGGGCTGGTGCCAAGGCATAGGCAGCAGAGTCGGTGAGTGTCGTGACACAAGAGCGGGACTACTACGCTGAGATTTTTGCTGATTTCGAGAAAGCCACTGCTGGAAATGGGCAGGGGTGGCTGCAGCCTGTCCGCCGGGCGGCTATCGCCCGCTTCACCGAGTTGGGCTTCCCGACCACCCGCGACGAGGATTGGCGGTTCACGAACGTGGCACCGCTCGCGCAGATTGCCTTCCAACTCACGAGCGACTCCCGCGTCGAGCTGACGCCCCGAGAGATAGCACAATTTGCGATTCCGGGATTGGGGGATATCCAGCTCGTCTTTGTGAACGGCCGATACGCACCCACGCTCTCATCTACAGGATTACCCGGCCACGGGGTCTCGGTGCGGAGTCTTGCCCAGGCATTCAAGGATGACCGGGATGTGCTGGAGCAGCACCTGACCCGGTACGCCGCCTATGCACATGACGCGTTTATCGCGCTCAACACCGCATTTATGGACGATGGCGCATTTGTGCACGTCCCCCGGGGGAGGGTGGTTGAGAAGCCCATCCGCCTGTTGTATGTGTCGACGGCAACCGCCGACCCGATCGCGACTCATCCGCGTAACCTGATCGTCATGGATGAAGACAGCCAGGCGGTCATTGTCGAGGATTATGTCGCGCTGGACGCTGACGTCTATTTCTCGAACGTGGTCACGGAAGTGGTGGTTGGGCAGAACAGCGTGCTAAGCCACTATATGATCGAGCGCGAGAGCCATCAGGCATTTAGCGTCTCGACCCTCCGGCTGGAGCAGGGCCGTAGCAGTAATGTCACGTCCCACAGGGTGCTGCTCGGTGGCGCGCTGGTGCGGAACAACGTGCACCCGGTCTTGGCCGGTGAAGGCAGCGAGTGCCTGATAAACGGGCTGTTCATGGCCACCGGGAGCCAGCACATGGACAACTTTATGCGGGTCGAACACGCCAGTCCGCACTGCGACAGCCGGCAATTCTACCACGGCATTCTCGATGGGCGGTCGCACGGCGTCTTCAGCGGCCGGATTATCGTTCACAAGGACGCCCAGAAGACCGACGCCAAACAGACGAATAAGAACCTGTTGCTTTCCCAGGAGGCACAGATCGACTCGAAGCCGCAGCTCGAGATTTACGCCGACGATGTAAAATGCACCCACGGGGCGACCATTGGTCAGATTGACCAGGACGCGATCTTCTACCTGCGTTCCCGGGGCATCGCCGAGGACGCCGCACGGGCCCTGTTGCTTTTCGGCTTTGCGGGAGAAACCCTGGAGCGCATGAAGGCCGAGCCAATCCGCAGGTACCTGGAGACACTCGTGGCCCAATGGTTGCCCGAGGGGAAACTCTTGGAGGAAGTTCGATGACCACCCCCGGTAGCACAACGACTGCAAAGGTCCGCAAGGACCTGGCAGCGGGTTTTGATGTCGCCAAGGCGAGACAGGACTTCCCGATTCTGCGCGAGAAGGTTCAAGGGAAGCCGCTGGTCTATTTCGATAACGCCGCCACGAGCCAAAAGCCGCAGGTTGTCATCGACACGGTGCACGAATTCCTTGCAACATACAATTCGAACATCCATCGTGGGGTGCATCAGCTGAGCGAACGAGGCACCGAGGCCTACGAGCAAAGCCGAAAGAAGGTGCAACGTTTCATCAACGCCGCCGAATCGCGGGAAGTCATCTTCGTTCGCGGCACCACCGAGGCCATCAATCTGGTGGCTAACAGTTACGGCCGGCAACACATCCGGGCTGGCGACGAGATCGTCATCTCCGCGATGGAGCATCACTCCAATATTGTCCCCTGGCAGATCCTCTGCGAACAGACCGGAGCAGTGCTGCGTGTCATGCCGATCAGTGACGCCGGGGAGATGTTGATCGACAAGTATGAAAAACTTCTGACCTCTCGGACCCGGCTGGTGGCGGTCGTCCATGTCTCGAACGCCTTGGGGACAATCAACCCCGTCCACGAAATAATCCGGCTCGCGCGCCGTCAGGGGGTGCCGGTGCTGGTGGATGGGGCACAGGCGGTGCCCCATCTCAAGGTGGACGTGCACGAACTGGATTGCGACTTCTACGCCTTTTCCGGGCACAAGGTGTTCGGTCCCACCGGCATCGGTGTCCTGTATGGTAAGGCCGAACTACTGGAAGCCATGCCCCCGTACCAGGGGGGGGGTGACATGATCAAATCGGTCTCCTTCGAGAAGACCGTCTACAACGACCTGCCGTACAAATTCGAGGCCGGCACGCCCCATATCGCTGGCGTGATTGGTCTGGGTGCTGCGATCGACTACGTGAATGGGGTCGGCCTGGACAGGATCGCTACGTACGAGCACGGGTTACTGGAGTATGCGACGGAGGCACTCTCGGCGATCCCGAGCATTCGAATCATCGGCACGGCAGAGGAGAAGGTAAGCCTCATCTCGTTTGTGCTGGACGGGGTGCACGCGCACGACGTCGGCACGATTCTCGATCATGACGGGGTTGCGATTCGGGCGGGGCACCACTGTACCATGCCGCTGATGCAGCGCTTTGGAGTGCCCGCCACCGCCCGGGCGTCTCTGGCCTTCTATAACACCAAAGAAGAAATCGATGTGCTCGTCCGGGCGATCCACAAGGCCATTGAAATGTTCGGCTAATGTCTGACCTTCGTGAACTGTACCAGGAACTCATCCTCGACCACAGTAAAAAACCACGCAACTTTATGAAGCCGGAAGGGGCCGACCGGACCGCGGAGGGGCATAATCCCCTCTGTGGGGACGTCGTGACCGTTTACCTCCAGTTGGAGGATGACGTGATTCGCAAAATCGGCTTTCAAGGGTCGGGCTGCGCGATTTCCAAAGCCGCTGCCTCGATGATGACTGACAGCGTGAAGGGAAAGACCACGGACGAAGCACAAGCTATTTTTGAGAAATTCCATGCCTTGGTGACCGGCGATGGAACGAGCGATCCGAATGACTTGGGGAAACTCGCCGTGTTTTCTGGTGTGAGGGAATTCCCGGTTCGCGTCAAGTGCGCCACGCTGGCGTGGCATACACTGCGGGCCGCGCTCAAGGGGAAAGGGGAGACCGTTTCCACAGAGTAGGATGATACCCGCAAGTGACGATGAAATTGCCGTAACGAATCAAGGGAGGTCGTATGGACATCACGTCCGCCAATGAACTGGTGATCGAGGCCCAGATCATCGAGGCCCTGCGCACTGTCTTTGATCCGGAGATCCCGGTGAACATTTACGAACTCGGACTGATCTACGAGATCAAGGTGGATCCGTCTAACGTCGTTGAGATCAAAATGACCCTCACCTCCCCCAACTGTCCAGCGGCAGGGACGCTCCCCGGGGAGGTGCAGGAGAAGGCGAAGGAGGTTCCGGGGGTCACGGATGCCAAGGTCGAGGTCGTCTTCGATCCCCCCTGGGACCCCTCCAGGATGTCCGAAGCGGCCAAACTTGAATTGGGTCTCTTCTGAGCGTGAACGTTTCGAAGATAATTGACCGGCGCCGAGGTCCAGGTGCCGGGAACAAGGAGAAATGGTTATCGGAGACTTCGTTGAGCGAAAAATACGTGGTTTGACGATCCGCATCGATCGCTCGCTCTGCATCAGCACCGGGAACTGCATGAAAGTTGCGCCGGAGGTCTTTGAGTTCGACGAGGAGAATATCTGCGCGTCCAAGGAGAGCCCGCCGGATATCGAGGAGGAACAACTGATCGATGCGTGCACTGTTTGTCCGGTGGATGCCTTGATCGTCATCGACGGACACGGCAAGCAGCTCGTCCCATAAGTCATGACGTGCACGACCGCCAAAAAAAATCCGCCCTCAATGGTGCCCCTGTAGACGATTCCCGTCTCGAGCCTCAAGGTCACGGATCGCTGCAGCGAGTCTTGCCCCCGCGTGAATATGCGTGTCTGCCCGGCAGTAGCCGTCCGTGAGCGCTTTCTGTTATATATGGTGCTGTCACGGGACGGGAGGGTCGCGTGGGGGGACCGAGGGGCGTAGGGATCCATAAGGTCTGAGGACATGGACGACTTTTATCGGGAGTTTATCCTGGATCATTACAAGCGTCCGCGCAACTTTGGGACCTTGGAGAATCCGGATGTCACCCATGAAGAGGACAATCCGCTCTGCGGAGATCGGATCCGGATCGATCTGTGCCTCAACGAGGACCGCGTGGCGGATGTCCGCTTCACGGGTGAGGGCTGCGCCATCAGTACGGCAGCGGCCTCGATTCTGACGGAGAAGATTAAGGGAGCACCCCTCGAACGGGTCAAGGCATTCAGCATGGAGGAGATGCTCGAGGCCCTGGGGGTACCGCTGAGTCCGATTCGACTGAAGTGTGGGCTATTGGCCTTGAAAGTGCTCAAAACCGGATTGTACGGGCTCAAGCATTGGCCTGGAGAAGAAGAGTAGAGGTTTTTCGGAGGTGGCAAGGGCTGGTAGGGACCCGTGACCACGATGGACCGGGTTGGTGTGAAAACGTCATGTGGAGAGGGACCCTTGAGCCGCTTCACGGAAAGCGAGGCCAGCCGTTTCGGCTGCCCGCACTTGGTGACGAGATGGACTGGCCCCCGGCCGGCATCTCTGGATGCCCTCAATAGCCTCATCAACGTCCATCCCACGCTTGCCTACCAGATAGGCTGCAACCATCATGGTGGAGCGGCCGATCCCTCCCTGACAGTAAACGTACACGCCCCATCCGAGGCTCAGGCAATGGTCAATGAAGCGGATGCCCGTGGTGAGCTGCTCTACCGTGGCGGCTTCTCCGTCTGTCGTGGGGAGCCAGAGGGTGCTGTCCAGGAGAAGAGGGGGCTGGGCCTCGGCCCGCATGTCCACCGCTGCCCTGACCCCTAAGGACAGGAGCCGGTCGGTATCGCGCGGACCGAGGGGGGCCGAGCCTTGAAAAAGATATCCGTCGATCTGATTAAGGTCCATCACGGTTTGAAGGCTGGCGCCACAGAGCTTCGGGTGGCGAAGGAAAGGCCGTCGCACCCGACAAGGGATGGACGGCCTGGAAGTGATGGCCAGGACCCTGGCCTCAAACCTCTCACGTGCCATCGAAGCCGATGGTCACCCGGCCATCCTCGACGATGACCGGGACCTCCCGCACTCCCTTGGAGACCTTGAGCATTTCGTCGAAGGTTTTCTTGTCCTTTTTCACATCGATATAGCGAATGGGAACATTCCGTGTGGCGTAATCCTCCCGGGCCGCCGTGGTGAAGGGTCAGCCGTCCTTCCCGTAGATCAGGACTTCGGTCGTCATTGCATAACCTCCCGTGATGAGTTGTCGGTTTTTCATCGTACACCAATTGGCCTTCGCTACAACAGCGAAAGACCGCGCGGATTCCTCCCGCATCTGCCCACATTATCTCGCGGAGCCCTGAGGATACGTGCGAAGCTTGTTCCGCCCGGCTTTCTTGGCGCTGTAGAGGGCCTGGTCCGCTGCTTCTATCACCGTATCCGGATGTGCATGCTGTTCGGTCCGTTCGGCCACGCCGATGCTGATGGTGACGGAAACCGCTTTTCGGGCCGGATTGTTCGGTCTCAGCTCTTTTGGTTTCTTACGAGGCCTGTCGGAATTGCGCGGAGTGAAGCCGGTCGTCTCGACTACCTTTCGGAGTTCCTGAAGATGGGGTATGGCATCCTGCACCGATTTGCCGGGGAAGATCATCGCGAATTCCTCTCCGCCGTACCGAAAGGCTTTTCCGCCGCCCGATACCTTGGCCAGCTGCGAGGCGACCATGCGGAGTAGCTGGTCGCCCGCGTCATGGCCGTACTGATCATTGAACTTCTTGAAGCGGTCGACGTCGAGCATCGCCACTGTATACCGAGCTCCGAGCCTGAGAAGGGCTTCGTTGAGGGCTCGTCGGGCCGGAAGTCCCGTGAGTTCATCTCGATAGGCCATGGAGTAGGAGGTTTCGACCACGGAGATGACGAGGATCAGTCCCGCAGTAGCGAAATAGATCGTCGACACGGGTCCGATACTGGAGGTGTTGAGCCCAAGAAACGCCGCCGTCAACGCCCAGAGAAAGGCACTCTCATTGCTGTGGGGGTGACGAGCGAAGCGGATTGCCACCACGAGGAATGCGGCGGCGAACGCCAACAAAACCGGCTGGGTGACGCGCATCCCCGAGATAACACCGGCATCGACAATCGGGTGTTCGAGGAGCGCGGCCACGCTTGCCTGTGTGGGTTCGCAAATGATGGCGACGAGGGGCAACTGGGCGAGAAGTATCCCGAGCCGCCAGAGGCCGTTCGGGGTAAAAATGCCCTGTTCGCTCATGAGGGACAGGAGAGCAAGGTTCAGGGGTAACAACACACCTGCGGCGTTGAAAACGATGCGGCCAGTGGCGGCGGTTGCGGGGTTCGCCGCCGCAAAATGCAGTAGTGCCCAATCGATGAGCACGAGGAGAAGGATGGCGGTCACCAGCCGGCTTCGACGGAACCGCCATCCGAGGAGGATCCCGGCCCCGTACACGGCGTACGGATAGACGCGGACAAGCGTCGAGAGCAAGCCCGGAGGTGCCATCCAATTCAAGAACGCCACAGTGGCGCCCAAAAGGAGGCTACCAGGAACAATCAATGAAAACAGTATCTTTCCCACAGACGACTCCCGATCTGTATTGCGCTTGAGCAATAGTCGTACCAGATCCGGTCGCGGCAAGACGGTCCGTGGATCTCTTTGCGTTTCCCGTTATAGGTGACGCCTCTATGGAGGAGTGTGGGTAAAGAGGGGGGGAAGATTGGCCACGGGTGGGACCTGCTGCGCGCGGCTAGATCGTAAGGACGACCTTGCCAAACTGCCGGCGGTCCTCCAGGAGGCGGTGGGCTTGGGCGGCTTCAGACAAGGGGAGAACTTGGTCGACCACCGGCTTCAGTTTTCCCGCTTCGACCAGGGGGAGGATGGCCATGAGGTCGGCCTTGCTCCCCATGTGAGCTCCCTGAATCCGGATCTGCCGCATAAAGAGATACCGGATGTCGGTCTCGGCTATGGGTCCGCTCGTGGCTCCACAGGTGACCAGAGTTCCTCCCGGGGCCAGGATCGGGATCAGTTCTTTCCAGGTTTCGCCCCCGACGTGCTCGAAGATGATGTCGACCCCCCGGTGCGCGGTGAGCTGCTTGACCTCCTGAGCCACCGTCTGCTTCTGGTAGTTAATGCCGTGGTCTGCCCCGAGGGCCCGTGCCTTGGCCAGCTTTTCATCGGTGCCGGCGGCCGCAATGACGGATGCCCCGAACAGCTTTGCGATCTGGATGGCGGCAACACCCACACCACTTCCGGCACCCATAACCAACACGGTCTGTCCGTGTTGAACGTTCCCTAAGGTGACTAGCATATTCCAGGCGGTGAGGAAGGTGATCGGGAGAGCGGCGGCTTGGACAAAGTCGAGATCTCTTGGAAGACCGAGAATATTAACCTCGGGCACGCTGATCAGTTCGGCATATCCGCCGCAGAGCCCATAGCCACCGATAATTTGGTAGCTCGCGCAGAGATTATCTCTGCCCTCCAAGCAGCGGAGGCACTGTCCGCAGCTCCTCCCAGGAGAGATCACCACAGGATCCCCCACTTGGACGCGGGTGCAGAGTTTACCAACCGCGGCCACCTCGCCGCTGATGTCGCAGCCAGGGATGTGGGGAAGAGGTACCTTGACACCGGGGAGCCCCTTGCGGAGCCAGAGGTCCAGGTGGTTCAGGGCGCACGCCTTAATCCGCACCAGGACCTCGTTCGGGGCGATCTGGGGGTCGGGGATCTCCTCCAGCTTCAGAACCTCGCATCCCCCATGCGTGTGAAAGCGAACTGCCTGCATCGTGAGCTTTCTGTGAAGGGACCAGGAAGGCAGTTAAAAGGACTCGACACCTGCCCGCCGGGGGGCGATACGGTCATACTGGGCCTTGAGGTGCTGAAGCTGCTTGTACTGTGCTTCGATCTCCTCATGGCGGAGGGGCATTTCCCGCCAGAGGGCGACGATGGTCTGGGCGATGGGCCGCGCCTCTTTGATAATCCTGAGCCGTTCCCGGCTCTGCCCGGAGAGGCTCAGCTGTTCCAGAAAGGCCATCAACCCCATATCGTCCCGCTTCTCGACAAACTCCTCTACTTTCCGAAGCTCTGCCCCGGAGAGCCCCTCGGGGAGCAGGCTCTTCAGTTCAAGCACCCGGTACGAAGTGTACAATAGCTCTTTGCTCTCCATAGCTGCCTCGGTGCCGTTACCCCTTGATATTGCCGATCGGCTGCAGCCGCACCACTTTCTTCGAGATCCCCAGCTTTTCCACCGCATCCACTACGGCCGAGATGTCCTTGTAGGCCATTCCCGCCTCCTCGGCGACTCCCGAGAGGGAGGCGGCCCTGACGTAGATTCCCTTCTGTTCCATCCGTTGCAGCAGGTCTCGGCCATGGACCTTCTTCCTGGCGGCGGTGCGAGACATCGTCCGGCCGGAACCGTGGGCGGTGGAACCAAAGCTGTCCTCCATGGCTTTGTCCGTTCCGATGAGCAGGTAAGAGCCGGTCTCCATGGATCCACCGATAATCACCGGCTGGCCGATGGCTCGGTACCGTTCCGCCAGCTCTGGATGCCCCGGCGGGAAGGAACGCGTCGCACCCTTCCGATGGACGAGCAGCTCCTTCTCTTGGCCATCCACCCGGTATCGCTCGATCTTGGCGATGTTGTGGCAGACGTCGTAAATTATTTCGAGGCCCAGATCTCGGGCATCCCGTTTAAAGATGTCGCTGAAGACCTCTCGGATGCGGTGGGTTATTACCTGGCGATTGGCGAAGGCGGAGTTGGCTGCACAGACCATTGCCTTGAAATAGTCCTGACCCTCGGGAGAGGAAAAAGGCGCACAGGCAAGCTCTCGATCCAGAACGGTAATGCCGTACCGCTTCATGGCCCGCCCGAAAATCTCCAGGTAGTCCGTCCCGACCTGGTGACCAAAGCCCCGGGAGCCGGAATGGAACATCACCACGACCTGAAACTCGCGGTCAACTCCGAGTGTCCTGGCGACATCCAGATCGTAGATATTGCCGGGATAGATCACCTGAATCTCCAGGTAATGGTTGCCAGACCCTAACGTCCCGAGCTGGTTGATCCCCCGGCTGGTGGCCTTGGCGCTCACCTTGGCGGGATCGGCTCCCGGGATGCAGCCGGAGTTCTCGATCCGCTCCGCATCCTCCGGCCAGCCGTAGCCTCGCCGGATAACGCCCCGGGCACCTTGAACCATCACCTCTCGAAATTCATCTTCCTTCAGCCTCAGGGGTCCCTTTGTGCCCACGCCGCAGGGGATCGCGTAGAAGAGTTGGTCTACCAGCTCCCGGAGCTTCGGCTTGACCTCGGCCTCGGTGAGGTTGGTCCGGAGGAAACGCATCCCACAATTGATGTCAAAGCCGATTCCGCCCGGCGAGATGACCCCCGTTGCTGTATCCATGGCGGCCACCCCCCCAATGGGGAATCCATAACCCCAGTGTCCGTCAGGCATACAGAGGGCGTACTTCTGGATCCCGGGCAGGCAGGCCACGTTGGTCACCTGCTCGAAGACCCCCTGATCCATCTCCTTAAAGAGTTCATCCGTGGCGTAAATCCGGGCCGGAACAAGCATACCCTTCTTGGCGGTGGGAGGAGCCTCCCAGATACCATCAGCAATCTTTTTGAAGTCCATGACCCTACCCTCCTATATATCCAGGACGATCCGCGCCCTCCATCCTTGAGGGGTCTGCTCCAAGGCGAATAGGTGGTACGTGACCGCCTTGACATCCATCCTGAGCGACATCTTCTCGTAATCGATCAGATCCCCCCACACTGTCGCCTGAAGCTCCCACTCGGTCGCCTCCCGGATGGAAATCTCGAATCGCCCGAAGAGGAGACATGCCGAATCTTTGAGATAGATGAGTTCTGCAAGCCAGCGGAAGAGAAGAGTCTCCAGATCCTCGGCGGTCAGCGAGATCTGGCGTGATTGGACGGGCGAAAGACCGTCCAAATCTACCATGGTCTCCGTGAGGGCTAACGCCGATGCCTCGAAGACCTCGGAAAGCGTTCGTCCCTCTGCCTCGAAGGCCACGTCGGCAATGGCGACTTCTTCGAGGTATCGATAGGACATAGCAACCGTTACCCTGGTCCGAGGGCTCTGGCACCGCCGCCTTCATTTATAACAATACGCAGGAACAAGGAAAATGTCAAAGCCGTTTTCGGACGCGATTTCACGTCTTTGCTGGGTGGTTCGTTTCTCTTTCCAGGCCTTGCCCTTGCGGGTCGAGCCCCCGGTCACTCGTGCGAACCTACTGAACGGCCTGGGCGTATTGGGAGCGACGGGTAAGTGGAGTGAGGGACGGTCCTGAGGGGGAATTGACTACGGTATCGGTTGGCGGTCGGTCACCTTCGCGCGCTGGATCGCGGTCAGGACCTCCTCTGGCGTATCGGCCACCGTGAAGATGGTCATTTCCTCAGATGTGATCCTTCCCCGCTCCACCGCGGTCCCGTGGAGCCAATCGAGGAGGCCCTGCCAGTACTCCCGCCCGACGAGGACTACCGGGAAGGAGCGGATCTTTTGAGTCTGAATCAAGGTGACCGATTCGAATAGCTCGTCTAACGTCCCAAATCCCCCTGGGATGATTACGAAGGCCACAGCGTATCGGACGAACATCACCTTTCGGACAAAGAAGTAGCGGAAGTTCAGCAGGGTAGTGATATAGGGGTTGATCGGCTGCTCTACGGGAAGCTGGATGTTCAATCCAATGGAGGGACCTCCTGCCGCCCGCGCCCCCTTGTTTGCAGCCTCCATGATACCTGGTCCCGCGCCGGTCAGAATGGCGAATCCGTTCTGGACGAGGAGGCGGCCGATGTCCTCGGCGACACCGTAGTATCGATCGTGCGGCGTGGCCCGCGATGACCCGAAGATCGCGACCCCCGGGGGCATGCGAGACAGCACCTCGAATCCCTCGGCGAATTCGCTAATGATCCGATAGATCCGGTCCGTATCGGCCGAAGGCAGCTGATTATTGACGGCAACCTGGTTGGACGGGGAGCCTGTTGTATCCATCTCGCCTCCATCAGAGACTGTGTATTATATCACGGACGAGTGACAGGTGCTCGGTGTTTGGATACGGAGCCCCAAGTGGTTAGACCCACGGAGCTGAGCTCTTCCATGCCCATGACTCGACGCATCGGGCCCTTGACGAGGGAATGGGAGTGGAGCCACAATGGGCGGCCTGAGGCAATTTCCACGTTTGCATGAATCAGGCCAATGTGCGGGGGTTGTGCGCCGTCCTGGAAGGGTATTACCCTCGCCCTCTTGTATCTGGCTGCGGGTCCTGTGCTTCTCCAATGAGCTGGTTCAGCGCGGCCGTCGGAACGGCGTTCTCCTGATGCTCTCCGAACAGGTTTTCCTTTGGCATCCCTGTGGGGTAGTTGCTAAGATGAACGCCTGATCTTCTGGTACTGCGGAGCGCTATCATGGATGCGCCCCCCGAATTGATCAATCGGGTTCTACCCGCTGTTGTCAGTATCCAGGCGACCGTCCGGCCGGACCATCCTTCGACCGTGGTCCTGGGTGAGCAACGGATGGGGACCGGCGTCATTGTCGACACCGGAGGATATCTCCTGACGGTCAATTACGTGGTCCTGGGCGCCGACAAACTTGGGATAAGCCTCTCGGATGGTCGGCAGTTTCAGGGTCGTCTGGTGGCGCAAGACTTTACCAGCGGCCTGGCCCTCCTGAAGATTCCACCTCAGGAGCTCTCCGCGGTTCGTCTCAGCTCCTCCATGGACATCCTGCTCGGGCAGCCCGTCTTTCTCCTTGCAGCCACCGGGACGGCAGAGTGGCGGGTGGCCGAGGGATTCATCACCTATATCGGGGAATTCGACACGCATTGGGAATACATGTTGACGAAAGTCATCGGGCTGTCGATCCAGAACCCTGGATTCGGAGGTGCCCCTGTTTTTGACCTGGCCGGGCGGGTGGTCGGGATCGCCTCTTTGAACCTGCCCGAGGTGGGCCGCACGACGGTGGCAATCCCGGTAGAACTCTACCAGCTTAACCGGACGGAATTGCTCGAGTTCGGTCGGGTCGTGAGCCGACCGGTACGGGCATGGGTCGGGGCGTACTTCCAACCGGCGGAGCAAGGGGTCATGGTGGCGGGTTTGGTTCCGAGGGGGCCGGCAGAAGCGGCGGGGATCAGAGAGGGGGACGTCGTCCTCGCCGTGAATTTTTGCACCGTGGAGACGCGACGCGACCTGTATGAAGAACTGTGGAAGAAGCGGGCTCATGAGAAGGTCGTCTTAAGGGTCCTCCGTGAAGCACGGGTGATCGAGGTGGAGGTCGTGAGCGGAAGCCGGGAGGATTTTTATAAGTAGGGCGGGAAAGTCGCTTTTTGTTGACGGCTGATGGCTGAGTACCTTAGTGAGGAAGGACGATGGGGCTCGCGGTAGACTTTTTATCCTTTGGGGCGCATCCGGATGATGCCGAGATCGGGACCGGGGCTTTCCTCCTGAAGATGAAATCGAGAGGGTATCGGACTGGAATGGTGAGTCTCACCGAGGGCGATATGGGGGCCGGGACCCGCAAGCTCCGAAAGCGGGAAGCGGAGGAGGCGGCCAAACTTCTCGAGGTGGACGCGTTTGAAATGCTAGATCTGGGGGATACCCGTCTCGAGGATAATTTTAAAAACCGAAAACAGGTCGCCTTCCTTATCCGCAAGTACCGGCCTAAGATCGTCCTTGCACCTCACTACGCTGTGGAGCCGGGCCGCGGCCGGGGGCATGCCGACCACATCGCGGCTGGTCACCTGGTCACCCATGCTGCCAACTTTGCCCACCTGGAAAAATTTCCCGCAGGCGGGCGGCCTCATGCGGTTCAAAAGGTCCTGTATTATTTCTTGACCCCCTTCGAGCGTCCCTCCTTCATTGTGGCTGTGGACGAGGAGCTTCCCAGGGCCGTTGAGGCCATCAAGGCGCATAGCTCCCAGTTTGGCCGGCCGGGCTATCGGAGTATCCCGGGCCGTGTGCAGACCCTCGCCCGCTACTTCGGTCTCCTCATCGGCTGCACGTACGGACAGGCCTTCTACTCCCAGGAGGTCTTTCGGATCGACGATCCCTTCCTCTTCTTCCAAAGGCCGGAAGAGGGAGAGGAGTGAAGAATCGATGACCGATGTCCGGCCTCCGACCACAGTGCACGGACGACCGACGACCAAGAAAGAATGATGGTCGGGTTTACGGTAATCGATCTTCGAGCTGTGAACTGTGAACCGTGACCTGTGAACCGGAGAGTAACGGAAATAATCCCGTGGCCTTCGAGCGAGCCGCCTCCACTGGATGCCCTCATCCTTCCGGAGGACACCTACCTTCTTCTGCAAGCGGTGACCGAGGATTTGGACCCGGACGTCACGCCACTCGATCTGTGGGTTGCCTTGGAGCGTGCCGCGCGAACGGAAAAGCACCCGCTGGGTTCGGTCATGATTGCCGATGGGACGGCGCGAGGAGTCAGATATGTCGCGCGCGTGATTGTGTACGACTTTGAGGCCGAGATGATTTGTCGCAAAGAGGTCGTCCTCGCCAGCCTTCAAGGTGCCCTCAGCGCGCTGTTCCAGCGCGGCTGCGAAACGGTCGGTGTTTTCCCCCTTGGCACGATGCGGGGCGGGATCTCCCAGGCGGAATATCTCGATGTCATCGGCGAGATCACCACGCGCCCGGGAGAGGCATTCCCGCGGACGCTTTATCTTCTCGGAAAGGAGCCCGAGCCGGGTGAGGATGCCGGCCCCTGATACCCTCCGACCCCTCAACGGGGGATTGGGATCATCCCGTCAGCGGGTCGGGGCGCTCTCGAGTGAAAGGCTGGGGAGAAGTGCGGGGAAATTTTGGAGACAGGTAGCTGCCTGACAATAGGGAAGGAGGAGCAGGATGAAGCCAGAAGAGATCAAGCGGCACGTAGGGAAACGGGTTACCCTCACACTGGCAGCCGGAGCCCTCGGGGGACCCACGGTCACAGGAAGTCTGGTGGGAACGAGCGAGGCGGCGGATGGCCTGGTCATCCATGTCGAGCCCGATGGATCTGAGCAGGGCACGCGGCTCACTATACACTACCATCACCTGGTGACCCTGACCCCCGCCCCGTCGTAGCCCGGATTATTCACATAGAAGTGAATAATCTGCCCTCCGGGCTTCGACTGCGCCCCGCGTTTGCGGCGCGTCGCTCAGGGCTAGCAGATGGGGGCAATCCACGGTCTTCCCTCGGCGGGGGAACCGGGAGGACTATCCAAAGAGAGGAGATGGGGCATGTCGATCTATGAGAAGATCGTCGGTGCGGCAGCGGATGCCATCGTGTTGGCGAGGGCCGACGGGACCATCGAGCTTTGGAACCCCAGCGCCGAAAAGTTGTTCGGGTTTACAGAAACGGAAACTCTTGGGCAATCATTAGATCTTATAATCCCTGAGAAGTACCGAGAGCAGCACTGGGCCGGTTATCGCGAAGTCATGCGGACCGGCCGGACCGACTACGGCGATCAGGTCCTTCGGGTTCCTGCCGTGCGAAAGGACGGCAGCCGTTTCTCCATTGCCTTCACCGTCGGGTTGTTGACCGGGAAAGACGGGCACGTGGAGGGGATCTTTGCGATTATGCGAGATGATACCGAGACGTTTAATACTCAGAAGGCACTTCGCGATAGAATCAAGCAGTTGGAGCATGCCCTGGAAAAGGCAAAGGTCGAGAGATAAGGGAACGTACTACGGGCGTCTGGGCAACTCGGCGCTCGTGGTGTTTTGGGGATTGCGTCAGCCCTTGATATTGCCTACGAACACCAGGTAGGTGAGGAGTTGGTCTAGCAACTCACTCCTTTTCTCATGATCCTGTCAGGATCAACCAGCATTGGCGAGTTCTTGACATATCCACACCCAGTACACAGACATTTCCACACCTTGATCCAAAAAACCTGTAAAAACCCACATTTCAGGGCTTTTTTTGCTTGACTTGTTCGCTGACGCTAGGCTATGCATATAGCGCAATTCCCCACAGCTGAGCCAACACCGTGCAGCTAGTGACGAGCGACCAGTTGAAATCTTACTCTTCACCCGCGTCTCATCGGCGATTTCCCCCTTGGCAACACAACGAGCAGCCGCTCTTGGTTGCGCGGGGGTTGCGGACTTGCGGTACGGTTTGCACACTTGTGCGGTATCCCGCATTCCTGAGTGTGCTAAACGCTTTTACTGCAATATGTGACCGTGAAGATCCTATTGACTCGCGGGGCATGACACGATATAGGTTTGACCGGCGAGAAGCTGGGGTGGCGGAAACCGTGTAAGCAAAGGAGGGAAAGATGGCAAAGGCAATGACGAAATCACAGCTCGTAGGACGGCTTGCAGATAAGGGGGATATTACCAAAGCGACCGCTGGGGCGTTGCTTGATGAGTTAGCTTCGCTGGCGGCCAAAGAGGCCAAGAATGGGTTTACCCTTCCAGGGATTGGCAAGGTGGTCTTGGTAAACCGCAAGGCGCGTATGGGTCGAAATCCTCAGACTGGGGAAGCCATCAAGATTCCCGCCAAGCGGGTGGTCCGAATCCGGATCGCGAAGGCCCTGAAGGATTCTATTCTCGGGCGGAAGTAGCATTCCGTATGGCCGGGAGATCCCTCCCGGAGGAAGCGGGCTTCATTATTGTTACGTACGGTTGAGGGAGCTCAAATAGTGTGGGGCTGGCGGGGCCCGAAGTATGCGTACCTGAGGTACCAACCTTCGGCCCCGCTAGAGATCTGGTCAGGTACTCGTCCCTCGGCGGGATAGTTTCCTCCGCCTAGAGGGAGATTGAACCCATATCGTTACTGTTGAAGGGGATGTGGCCTCTCGGGACAATCAGGCGGGCGTAAAGAAACAGATGCGCCTATGTCTCTGAAGGTTGATCGGGTGATTCGGGTGGAATGTCCCCGGCCCTGGGCTCCTGGCCCTCCATTTCCTGGGGACCGAGCTTTCTGTCCTGTCTCCGACGTCGCTTCTCCTCCTGTCGCGACTGTCGGGTCTTTTCCTTCTGGCGCTTGGCCCCCCGGTAGGCCCGGGCTTTCCTAGCCATCAGTACCTATCCCGGCGACCGCCACCGCCACCGCCACCGCCACCGCCACCGCCACGCCCCCCCCCAAAGCCGCCACGGCCAGGCCCGCCTCCCCGGGGCTCCCGCTCACGGGCCATGCTGACCGTGAGGGTGCGCCCACCGACCTCGGTACCGTTGAGAGAATTGATCGCTGTCTGCGCCTCTTCTTGGCTGGCCATGTCCACAAAGGCAAAGCCGCGCGGGCGTCCGGTGTCCCGATCGGTGACGATTTTGATTTCCAGCACCTCGCGTCCTCCTTCCGCAAAGAGGAGGCGGAGTTGTTCCTCATCCACGTTAAAGGGGAGATTGCCCACGTACACTCTCGATCCCATGCCTCTTTCTCCTTTTCCCGTTACCGATCCCCGGTACTGCGCTAGGCCGGACCGCTCTCTTACGGTCGGTCATTCTGTCTGACGCCTGAGGGCGCGGCTCTGTTGTCGGCGACGCCGACGAGCAGCCTCGCGAACCTTGCGGCGCTTGCGCTCCCCCGGCTTCTCGTAGCTCTTCTTCCGCTTCAACTCCCGGAGGATCCCGTCACGGAGCACGAGGCGCTTGAAGGCGCGGAGCGCCGATTCGACCCCGCGATCGTCCACGATGACCTCGAGGGGACGACGATGCGAGGTGTGCGCATCCCCCTCTCTCCCGTGGTCATCACGCCGCCGATACTCTGCCATCCTTCCTCCCTTCGCCTCCCGGATTTGCTCGCTCGCTCGCCCATGGTCGGAACAAAAAGGCCGCGGGACTTCACTCCTCGCGGCATCGGCAAAGTCGGCAGACAAAACCGTGAGAATCGAGAGTCGACGAGCTAACTATAGATCCCTGGCCGCTTACTGTCAATAGATCTTTTGCGCAGATCTACCCCTCCGATTCTCGCGGGGCTAGCCTGTTAAGGCCTGATGGAGTGTATCCCAATAGAGCAGTTCGTAGCCCTGCAGCATGCGGGCCGCCCGTCGGATGTGTTGGGGCCTGACCCCTCGGTCGAGCCCCTCCTGGATTACCTGAAGGGCTCGCTCCTGGAAACCTGGGGGCGGGCTGCTGAAGAGGTCAAAGAAGGCGACATCCCCGTTCTTCAACTGGTACCGTGTTCTGAGGGCCTGGCTCATCCGGGCGCAGTTGCCTCCCCACGCCTCCAGGTTTACCAGGAAGGCGGCGGCAAACTCGGCGCAGGAGCCAAAGAGGGCCAGCCAGGCCACATAGGCACTGTAGGCGAAAGTCCCGGGGATCGGCTCGGATGCCTCCAGTTCCTCGGCCGGCATGGCCAGGGCGCTGGCAAAGGCATGAAGTGCCTCGAGAGCCGACCACTCTCCCTGGATGCCTCCCCAAAAGAACTCCCGGGCCTTCGCGGATTCCGCTTTGGCGATCAACAGCGCCATTGCTCTCAGATCACTCCCGATGATGTGGTGCTGCTGGCCGGCGAATCGGCGGAGTTCGTCGCGGGAAAGGGAACCAGCCTCCAACGCGTCTAGGTAGGGATGCCGGCGGATCCGCGTCTCAACTGCCTGAAGTTCCTGCCGTGTCTCTTCCACGAGGTGACCGGCGTCCACCATCACGGTGCCTCCTTCATGTCGTCGGGTCTTTGTGTCTCTCGGCCGGTTGCGTTGCATCGACCGCCTCGAAGGTGGTGTAAAGCTCCTCTTGAAGTTTGTGCACTGCGGTGGCGTGGACTGACTCCACCTGGGTCATCTGTCGGCTGGTGCCCAGTGTCTGCAGCATCATGGAGAAAAAGGCGATGACCCCCAAGCCGATCCCGACCACCGTCGCGTAAGGGAGGCCTGTCCCCCGCTCCACCAGGTAGCCCAGAGCCCCTCCGACTAAAACGGTGGTGGCCGACATCCCGAGGTAGCGCGCTAGACGCCTTGGGGAACCCATCGCGGCGTCGTAGGCGCGGTAGCTTTGGAGCAGATGGCTGTACCTTGGGACAAACTGGAGAGATGCCTCCCGTTTCTTCCGTAACAAGGCGGCCTCTCGCTGCCGCTCTCTGACCTCCTGTTGGAGTGCCGCGGGAAGCTCCTTTATCTCTTCGGGTGACGGGAGGTCAATCAGACAGCTGCTAATCCGCCGGGCGAAGGCCTCCTGGAGGACTGAGGTTGCCTCTGCGTCCCCTCCCTTGGCAAAGCCCGCCTCCAGGGATCGAAACGCGAGTGCAACCAGCTCCCGGTTGTCTGCTCGTGGGGTGTCCACTTTTTGACTATAGCCCGGGATAGATAAAAACCCAAGCCTTGCCTTGGTACTTTCCTTGGCGTATGGTCAAAGTGAGGCGGCTTCGTCGAGGTCTTGACATTGTGCGAGAGGGACAGATGTCAGACCAACCCGATCCGGCTATTGCGCGCATTCGAGGGATCCAGCAGATCTCGGATATCGGCTTTCGGCGGAGCATGGAAGATCGGCATGTCTTGGAGGTCCGCCCCACCCTTGGGCTCTTCGGCGGTATCTACGATGGCCATGGGGGAGTGGAAGCGGCCGAGATCGTGGCGTCTTCGCTGCATGAGGCTTTCTTCCGGGCCCATGACGCCGGGCTTTCGCCGTCTCAGGCGTTCCGGCAGGCCTACCACGTGGTGGAGCAGAAGCTTCAAGGGATCGACAGTGGGGCCACCGCGGTCACGATCTTCCTGCACAGCGATGAGCTGACTTTCGCCCACGTGGGAGATGGCGGGATTCTTCTGGTGGCTGGAGGACCGATCCGCTTAACCCAACCGCATCGGGTGGAGAATCCGCTGGAGCGGTCGCGGATCATCGGGGCCGGAGGGGATATCGAGGGTGGGTATGTCGTCCGGGGTCACCGGGGGCTTATGCCGACGCGCAGCTTCGGCGATGCGTACTTTCGTCCAGTCGGAGTGATGGCTGAGCCGACGGTGGGAGAGCGGCGACTCGGTGCAGAAGATCGGTATCTGGTCGTTGCCTGTGATGGCCTCTTCGATGTCCTCGGGGCGGGGGAGATTGCGCAAACACTCGTGCAGAGCGCCGGGGCGCGGGAGGGAGGGGAATCCCTTCGGGATGAGGTCCTCGGCAGGGGCGGAACGGATAACCTGACTATCTTGGTGGTCGAATTTGGGACGGAGTAGGATCCGTCGACAGGAAACGCGGACGCCGAAGTGAAGGAGAAGCGTCCATAGCCCCGCGGCGCCGGGAGCGTACCTTCCTGGTCGAAGATGCGAGCGATGTCCGGGAATCGGCAAGCCCTGGCACAAGTCCAGACCGAGGTGATCCAGTGTACTCGGTGCCCCCGGTTGACTCGGTACCGGCAGCAGGTGGCAGCCGTGAAGGTCCACCGCTACCGGGACTGGGAATACTGGGGACGACCGATTCCGAGTTTTGGGGATCCCGAGGCCAGAGTGCTCATCCTTGGCCTGGCCCCGGCCGCCCATGGGGGAAATAGAACAGGCCGGATCTTTACGGGTGATCGAAGTGGTGACTGGCTCACCCGTGCCCTCTATATCCACGGCTTCGCCAATCAGTCGACCTCCATCGCTCGGGGGGACGGCCTGGAGCTCAAAGACTGTTATGTGACCGCGGCACTTCGCTGCGCCCCTCCCCAAAACCGCCCGACGCGCCAAGAACTCGAAAAGTGCCGGCCGTATCTCTTACGGGAGCTTGCGCACCTGTCCATGATCCGGGTGGTGGTCGCTCTCGGGCGGATCGCCTTTGACACCTTCCTGAAGGCCTACCGGGAGAGAGGGGGAACCCTCCCGCGCCCGCGGCCCAAATTTGCCCACGGGGCCCGCTTTCACCTCGCGAACGGGCTCATTCTTGTCGCGTCCTACCATCCCAGTCAACAGAACACTCTGACCCGCCGCTTGACCCAGCCTATGTTTCACGCGATATTCCGGGACGCCCGCCGTCTCCTCTCGCGGAAAGGGCGATGAGGCGCGATCTTCGGAAGGCTTTCTCCATGAAACATGACAATCATGGTCGGTCCTCGCCTCGCTCGAGGCCCAGGGCCCGTCGAGCGGGTTGAGGGGACAGAGACATGCTGCCAGCTGAGGAAGCGCTCTTGACGTAAGCCAGAGAGGTGAGAAAGCACTTGCCCTTGAAGGACGTACTACGTAAGATGCCGCCGGGAGGCAGTGATGCGAGATTCGGTTATGTGGGTAATGCTCCTCGTGGCCTGCGCAGTTGTGGGCATCCTCGGGTATCGATACTACCGGGCGAGCGAGCAGATTGCCCTTCTCACGGAAAGGACCGGTCAGCTGTCGGCGGAGCTCGAAGGGGTGGGCGAGGTCCACAAGCTGACCGAGGCCAAGTCGGCAAAGGAAGTCCGACAGGCCGAAGGAGACATTACCAAGCTCACCAGGACCAAAGAAAAGCTCAGGGCTGAGGTACGGGGCCTGCGGAAGAAAGTGGCCAAGGCTGGCGAGGAAAAAGATAAGTTGAAGACGCGACTCGCCTCTGCCAAGAGCGATTTCCAGAAATTGCAGGCGAGCCTGGAGGCCCTCCAGGCCGAAAGGGAAAAACTCCATAGCGAGGTAAAGGCGTTACAAGCCGATGTGAAACGACGGCAGGGAGAACTCGAAATGCGGGGGCGCGTGCTGCAAGAGCAGAGGGAAGTGCTGCAGCAACGGGAGAGAGAGCTCCTGAGGATGAAGGAAGCCATTCAGGTGGATCAGGAAGCGCTCCGCCTGTGGCAGGAGACAGCTCAGCGATTGGTCGAAGAGCAAAAGGGACTCAAGGCCCAGCTCGAGGCGCGCAAGGACGAACTCAAGCAGGCCACACTGCTACAAGCGGAACGTGCCGCCGAGGTCCATCAGCTTACCGAGACTCTCAAGGACCAAGAGGAGCGTATCGCGGTCCTCAGGAGACGACTGGCGGAACTTGAGAGGCGCCAGGGACAGCAGCCAACCTCTTCGAACTCACGTTCAATGGTTCCCGCCGGCCGCTGATCACCGGGAGGGACGGTGCGTGTCGGTTCTGGTGGTTTTTGATTACCTCTGACCCTGGTGCTTTGTGGCCGAGGTCCGGCTCAACGCGGTTCTGGAGCACCTCAGCCAAGAAGTGCCGGTCCGGCGAGTGGGTTATATCCTCAAGCTTGAAACCTCCGCCTTCCCTACCTTTTCGAGTGAACGCCGTGGGCACTGGCTCAGGGCGGCGTCAGCTGAACCTTCTCTGGGGATCCGACCCTGGGTAGGAGGGGAGCGGTATCCCGCGAGCAGCGTCCCTGCTCTGCTGGCCGCTCAGGCGGCCAAGCGCCAGGGGCAAGACGCCTCGGAGACCTTCCACTTCTCCGTTTTCCGCACCTTCCTGATTGAGAATCGTGATATTAGCGAAGGGGCCGTGCTCGAGGAGATCGCGCGCGCGGCGGGTCTTGACGTGGATCGGTTCCGGGTCGACCTGAAAGATCCCACGGTGAAGGAAGCGGTCTACGCGGAGCACCTCGACGCGGTCGATCGCTGGATGATCGAGGCAGTTCCCACGGTCATTATTGGTCAGGAGCGAATTGAGGGGGCGGCCTCCCCGGCAATCTACCAGGCCGCCCTGACCGATACCCCCCCGACCATCGGGGGATCAGGGGAGATTGAGAGGTAGCCTTACCTCTTGAGGGAAGGTGGATCCTAGTGCCCGGTAACGGCGCCGCAGGGGAGTAAAGGAGACCCGTTTTCCCTCCTGGCGATCAAGCTCTGTCAGAAGGAGCTTGCTGTGGAGTTCCTCGAAGCGGAAGCCGTGCTTCCGGGCCTCCCCCCAGGCCTTCTCCACAAGGAGCCTCGCCTGCTTTCTCTTTCCCTGGAGCATCAAGAGCTCACCCCTGCCCAAACACGTATAGATCCAACCCCGCCGATCCCGGGTCTGGGTAAATATCGCCTCGGCCTTGGCAAAGGCTTTCCGCGCTTTGGGCAGATGCCCGAGGACCTTATAGAGGGTCCCCTCACCCCAGAGGGTATAGGCATAGCTGACCCGGTCCCGGAGCTCGCCGTAGAGAGTTTTAGCTTTGGTGAAGTAGGTGAGGGCAGTGTCAAAGCGTCCCACCATTCGGTTGGCGTTGGCGATGCCGCACGCGGCATAGGCCCGGCCGAAGGTATCTCGGAGGCGGCTGAGGTGACGGTGCGCCTCCGCGTAATAGGCGAGCGAGTCATGGTATTTTCCCATCAATCGACTCGCGCCTCCCATGCCGCACAGACAATAACCCACGCCCGACCACTCACCGGCTTGCTCGAAAAGTGCACGCGCCTGCCGGAACGTATCGAGTGTTTCCTTGAGGGTACCCTGGATCCGCAGCGCGCCTGCGGTGGCCCAGAGGATGTAGGCCTGGCCCGCCACGTCTCCTAATCTTCGGTAGGTCTGACCGGCTCGTGCGAAGAAGCGTAAGGCCGCCCGGTAGTCCCCCAAGGCCCGAAGACTCATCCCGAGTCCCACCTGGGCATCGGCCCGGGCGAGCGGGGTTCGCAGGGTGCTGGCCAACTCCAGGGCCTTTTCATACTGTGCTCGCGCACGCCGGAAGTCGCCGAGGCGTCTCAAACAATGCCCTTGGGCTAACAAGCATTGGAGGAGCCCCTCCTGGTCGTCCGCACGCCGGTAGAGCTTTGTTGCGCCCTGATAAGATGCCAGGGCCTGCGCGAATATGCCAGCCACCCGTTGTTGTTCTCCGCGGGCGAAAAGGATATCTGCCTTTTCGGCGCTCATGATCTCTCCCCTTCAGCGAGGTCTATCATACAAAAATAACCCTTGACAAGGAGAGAGGGGAAAGCTATGTTTAATGTGCGTTTCGTGATGGGCTTGTTGTGGATGTGGAAACCGCAAGGGCTGCATGAAAGGCCCGTGCGGTTTTTTTTATCCTATCAGGTCGGGTAAGGACCTGACACCCGGGAAGTCCCTGGGAATCTTGAACAGAAAGGAGGGAGAAAGGAACATGCGAGGATCTGGTACAGTGAAGTGGTTCAACGACGCCAAGGGATTTGGATTCATCGAGCAAGCGGACGGCCCCGATGTCTTTGTCCACTATACGGCGATCCAGGAAAACGGGTTCAAAACCCTGACCGAAGGGCAGGCCGTGGAGTTCGATGTTGTGGAAGGGCCAAAGGGCAAGCAGGCGGCCAACATCACAAAAAAAGTGTAGTTGGTCGAATCCAGTTCTAGGCAAAAAGGGTCTCGAGATTCTCGAGACCCTTTTCCTTTTTGCGTGATCCGGTTCCAGGTCATGCTCCCCGCTGCCCTGTGGTTTAGCCTCTAGGCTCTGGACTCAGCCCTGATCGCCGAATTCGGCGATCTCCGTGGTCCGCACCCCCTCGAGGGCGATCTCGGGGGTATAAATGATCTCATCGGCTCCCCACCCGAAGGTTCCCACCCGCTCCTGCCCTACCCCTATGATCTGGTTCAGGATCCTCAGGATATTGTCATTGATCCGCACCGTGTTTGGCTGGAGCGGAGCAGTGAACTTGCCGTCCTTGATAATATAGGAGTCCCCGATCACCGTGCAGGTGAAATCCCCGGCGGCCAGGCCATTGATGGGATAGGTGTACCAGATACGGCCGATATAGAGACCGTCCCCGACGAGCTGAAGCAGGCGCCGCGGCGGATAGGCTCTCCTCCCTTCCAGGACGACGTTGGTTGCGGCGATACCGGGGCGCAGGTCGAAGTGGCGGCCACCCCCCTCGCCTGAGCGGAAGGCATTCCGGGGAACCAGAGCTTTTCGCGCCAGTGGGGGTTCCACCCCGAGCTTTTCCTTTCCCCGGGGATCGCGGAGGAGACGCTGGCTCTCATAATCGTTACTCAGGAGGCCCACGAGGACTCCATCCTTCAGCAGGTCGGTCCGACTCGTCGGCAGCCCTTCGCAGGTAATCCCTTTACTGGCCGCCAGGCCTCGGGCGGCGCCATGGTCGAATATCGTGAGCTCCTCCGAGGCGACCCGCTGGTACAGTCGGCCCTGGAATGGGGAGCTGCCCGCGTAAAAGGTGCTGGCAGTGAGGCTGGGGAGGATGAGGTGGGTCATGAGATCGGTGACCGCTTGCGGGCCCAAGACGACACGGTAGGTCCCTGGTGGGACCCTCCGTCCGCCGGCGGAGGCGATAGCCGCGCGCGCCGCCTGTGCGCCGACCGCGCCGGTGAAATCGGCAAAGCGGGTCCCGGCAGACCAGCCACTCCCCTTGGCCTGTAGCCGTTCTACCATGGCAGTGAGAAAGGCGAGGATGATGGTGGATTCATCACACTGGACCTCGGGGAGGCGGGTGGAGGCAATGGCGATCCTTTCCTGGGTGATGGTGACGTCCCCACTCAAGATGAGGCCGAGGGAAGGAACCTTCCGCGTGCCCCCGGCATGTGCTGCCAGCTGGCGAGAACTGCGGAAGATCCGAAGGCCTTCCCGGATTACCTTCCAGCCCACCCGCACCAGGTCTGTGTCGCGGAGGTTCATAAGGGTCGGGTCGTGGTAGCGCTTGAGGGTTCGGCTCTCCCCCGTTGGTTTGGGGAGCGACACGAATTCAGGGTCTGCGACTGCCGCCTGGCGAGCCTTCGCCAGAGCCCGCCTCGCTCCCTCGACGGTGAGATCACCCGGCTCGCTTCCGAACCCGACCTGGTTCCCCTCGCGCGTGCGGAAGACCGCCCGGACGCCAATCCCGAATGCGAAGACCGACTTCGGCTCTTCCACCCCGTTACACGGGAGGTGAGAGGTGTAATTGAGTCGGGTGAGGAGCTGGGTGTTCGAGCTCGCAAAGACCTCAGCTTCCTGGACATCCTTCGCTGAGCGCAGAGAAGGCAGGGATTGTTGCACCGCCCGCTTCAACTCCCCCCGAGAAATCATCGGCTCGCTCCGGTGAGACGGGCCAGCCCCCGCATGGTCGGGCCGCCGTTCCCCACCCGTTTTGTCTGCATCGGTTGCCCCTTCCCGCAATTCGGAATCGGGAAGAGTCGAAAATCCTTTCCCACGGCATCGATCGACATCAAGAAATCTTTGGAGTCTGCCATAATTCCGCCGTCTCGGAAGAGCTGTCCGATCTTCCCCTGACGAATCTCATAAACCTTCCGGGCAGAGATGCGGAAGTTCTCCCGCGACTCGGCGATGGAGGGGATCTTGTGGCCCACCACGAAGTACCCGGTTTCCACTTCTCGGAGGATATCCTGGGGGGGCCGGTCCCCGGGGGCAAAGACCGTGGTAGACATGCGGATGAGGGGGACGAGGGACGCATCGGTTGCCTTGGCGTGGCCGTTAGGTTCGGCCCCCAAGATCGCTGCCGTTTGACGGTTGTTCATGAATCCCTGAAAGACCCCGTGGTCGATGTGCGTCACCCGTTTCCCCGGGGTCCCCTCGTCATCGTAGCGATAGTGCCCGTAGCCCGGCAGTCCGGGATCGGAGTATGCGGTGACAGCCGGGGACGCGATCCGTCGCCCGATCTGGTGGACCGCGAGATCCTGAAGGAGCCACGAACGGCCTGCATATGCGGTTTCCATTTTGAGAGCCCGGTCCAGTTCCGTGGGATGACCAATGATCTCATGGCACAGGAGCGCGTTGAAGTGCGGGTCGGTTACCACCACGACCGGGTCGGGGGTTGTCGGACAGGGGGAAGCGGCACAGAGGGCAATCGTTTCCCGTGCGAGCTCCAGGGCAAAGCTGGCGAGATCGGGATGGAAGAGCAACTCTTCTGCCGCCCCGTGCAACAGCACCTCGTACCCTCGCTGGTGTCCGATCGCGTCCCAATTCTCTTGGACGACCCCATTCCGCTCGGCCACGACGTGACAGCTCCCCTCGGTGAGCGCAGTGGTCTGATCGAGGAGGGTGCCATCGGAGTTTACAAAGAGCTGCCGGGTGAGCGTGGTGAAACTGGCGACATGGTTATACCGGATGGCGGGGTCGAGGGCCGTGACTGTCCTGGAGACCTCGGTGGTGTATCGGATGATCTCTGAGAGGGGAACGGTCCGTGGATCCATCAGGAAGGTGGCCGGCACGGTCTCCTGTCGAATCCCGATCGGGGCCAAGACAGTATTCGTCAGGGTGTTCGTCAAGCCGGCCGTCTGCCGTTTCAGGCCAATCTTCTGGGCGGCATTCGCCTTGGCTCGTTCATAGGCGTGACGGAGCCCCTCCCGAAGAATGGGGGGCAGGGTGGCGAGTTCCCTGCTGCCGAGTACTCGGCCGTAGTAACCCGGCGCGATGATCTTCCCGCCCGCCAGGACCCGGATCCCGAGGCTCGCGGTAACATCCCGGTGACCCTGTTTGCTTTGTCCATTTTCGGCATCTGCCCCTTGTTCCTCTGTCACCTCAAGGCGCAGATCGGCGTACGTGAGTCCAGGGAAATCGCGGCAGACGCGCCTCAGCTGGGTGGCGACTTCGGCCTTTACGATGTCGAGGGTGTCGAGCGTGATGGAACCAAACATGGCGCCCCTTATGCTCTCGATCGAAATATCAGATTTTGGCGACGGGGAACAGGTCTTTCGCGAGCGCTTACGCTAGCGGTCCTTTTGCTCGTTCTGGACCGGGACGAGCCCCTTCTGCTCGATGAAGGGCCTGAATTTCTTGTGCAGGTCGAGGAGCTTGGCCTTGTAATATTCCACATTCTCGTCGGGTTGCTCCGGGTTCCATTGGGAGGCCAGCTTGGCCACCTCGTGGACCTTGACCTTCGTCCCCTGCCCCGAGACATAGTACGAAATCTGATCACCCGGTTGGTACGGTCGCGCCGCCTTCAGGGCCAGTTCGTAGGGGGCGGCGGGATTGCGTTTCTTCGCCTTCACCTTCTGTTGGTAGGTCTCAAGAGAGTCCTGAAGGGTCTCGGTCTTCATGAACATCCGGACGGGGAAGTGGTGGGCGTCAAAGTTCTTGAGGTAGCGGTCGGTGAGCTCCGGAATCTTCTCCGCTTCTCCGCGCAGGAGGAACAGCATCATCTCTTCCATCCATTGCCGTTGAAACAGCTCGAGCCCTCGGGATCGCAGGCCAGATCCCTTTATGACGAGCTTTCCCTGCTCGTCGAGGAGGGCGTAGTTCTTCATTTTGTAACTGAACATGGACCGGTATCGACCCGCCAGTTCCAGGCGGATCCCCTCTGGCAGCGTGGCCGCGAGGTCATTGAGCAGTTGCTCTTCCGCCTCCGCTCCCATCCCACCGGGGAGGGTGAAGTAGAACCCATCGGTGTCCACTTCGATGATTCGGCAGCCTCGGTGCTCCAGCCGGTCCACGACCCCCCTGATCAACTCCCGCCCGAGACTCGTGACACGATTCGCCTGGGTAAAGTCGTTGAAATGCCCCATGCCAAAGCCGAGGTACCCGTAGAAAGAGTTAATCAGGATCTTGAAAGTGGACTGCAAGGCCTCGAAGTAGACCCGCTCGTCTTCGCGGCCGGCCTCGTGGGCTCGCTGCTTGGCCTCTACCCGGAACTGTCGAAGGTCTTGGAGGAGCCTCGGAAAGACCCCCAGGGAGTCCTTGGCAGGAAAACACTTATAGTGGAGGATGATGGAGGGGTACAGGGAGGTCACATCGCAATTGAGGATGTGGGTTGCCACCCCCTGGTAGCGGATATCCGTGTAGCCGCCGAGGACCTCGGTTCCGGCAGAGGGGGCCGGGATCGCGGAGCGCTGGCGAAGATATTCCCGGAGGAGCAAGGCGTCTATTTTGGTGGCGTTTCCCCTGAGGATGACATTCTGGTAACTCAGGGGAAAGATCTGCGCTTGGACGAAATAGCTCGGGGCGAGGAGGGCTGCGATGGCCCGCGTCTCTCGCACATCGTCGAGGGCGTATGCCACGAGGGCCTCCGGGGCGTGGCAGCA